>Ga0208507_1000096_pt1 | contig 72361 bp, 104 predicted proteins | sample CryBogCBH12Aug01_FD_184626 | JGI IMG/M metagenome (GOLD analysis project Ga0208507, IMG submission 184626) | Freshwater microbial communities from Crystal Bog, Wisconsin, USA - CBH12Aug09.1 (SPAdes) (version 2) | ecosystem: Environmental > Aquatic > Freshwater > Lake | place: Crystal Bog...
CTGTTTTTTAATCTGCCATCGCTTGTCACGAAGTTTTTCTTGGTATGTAGGCATAGTTTAAAAGTTAGTTCCTAGTATTTCGTTTATCTTTTTTAAGTTTTCATCTGTAAGGTCACGGTTCTTACTTAATACTAATGAAAGGTGACTGTCGGATAAATTTAACTTATCTCTTAACCAAGTTTGTTTAATACCCCTATCCTTTAGATATTCTACTATTAAGTCGCGAGGGTCTTTTTTTTGTTCTGCCATTTTTTTATTTTTATTGTTTTGAAAATGCAAACATAGGGAAAATAAAGTTTCCAAAGAAATATTTTTTTCTTGAAACTTTTTGTTCTTTATTACGAATTAATTATTACTTTTGTCCCGTACTAAAAAAAAGTAAAAAATTATGAGTAAAAAAAATGACAATAAAGAACCTTATGTTTACGAGGGGGGATTATCGGAAACAGGGGGCGAAGAAACCCTGCTAGATACCTTTAGAAGATTATTCTACAAAAAGAAAAACCTAATGGTATATGATGATTGTTTAGTTTATGGTAAGATTGCTAAGGGGGTTGGTAACGAAGCAAGGATAGAAGCAATGAAAGTAATTTCAGACAATAATCTCCCACTAGAATTATTAGATGATAGTAATGGGTTTTGGGATTCTATTACAATCCAAGAAAAAGGAGTTAAGACAAATGTTTAATAGTACTATCATACCCCGAAATAAAAAATGCAAATGCGGTTGTAACCGAGAAGGCAGGGTATGGGCAAAGGGGATGTTAAAGGAATGCTATATGCGTGAAAATCCCCCTAAACCTATTTCTAAATTCTCAAAGAAAAGAGAAAGTGAAGTGTTAGGAGTACAAGGGGAAAGTATGCAAAACATAATTGCAGATTTAGATGTACTAACAAGTAAGATAGTAAGGATTAGGCATAGTGATGTTTCGGGGTTTGTTGATTGTATAGTTTGCAAGGGGAAAGGTCGTAATCATTGGACAAAAATGCACAACTCCCACTATATAGATAGAAGGCACTTAGGATTAAGGTTTGACCTTAATAACTGCAATGAAAGTTGCCCACGTTGCAATGAAATACACAATACCGACAAAGCCCCCTACACTAATGCGTTAGAATCAATACACAAGGGTATCACAACACATTTAATTGAACAATCACATCTTGTACATAAATTTACTTTAAACGAATTAATTGAATTAAGAAAAGAGTACACGCATAAATTAAATTATTTACAGCTTAAATTTATTAAATAATGGTATATAATGGTAACATACAAGGAATATCGTTCAAGGCTGCAATGGTGTCAAATGTATTAATAAAAGTAAAATTTGATTATTTAGGTATTATTGAGGCTGCAAGGATAATAGAAGCTATTTTTGAGGATAAATCACCCCCTCCAAATATAAATTACGAAGAAGGTAAGTGGGTTAAAAATTTAAAATATCCTGAAATTTAAAATTAATAAATAATAACTAAATTTATTAAATAATGGCTACATACACTTTAAAAAAAGATATAATTTGCCCATTAGGGTGCGTTGATAAAGGAACTATTGCAACACAAGGAACACCCAATTATGAGTATATTTACTTTCCGTATAAGGGATGTGAAAATATGCCTATTGCAATGGGTAACGGTATATTATTCCATAAAGAATATTTGGAAAATGAATGGGTAGAAGTAACCGACTAAATTTATTAAATAATGTCACAACACGGGTTTAACGAAAAGCAAGAAAAAATACACGACATACTTTTACAAGTTTGTTTTCAAACTATGTTCCCTTGCGATGCAGTTAAAGAAATAGAAGCAATTTTTAAAGAAGAAGAAAACAATATTCCCCCATTAACTAACCAACTAAATTGAAACTAATTAAATGACAGAACAAACATCACTAGATACACTTGCAATAAAATATGAAACAGATAAGTCTAGTTTACACCATGACTATTGTAGTATTTATGAAAAACTTTTCTCTAATTTAAGACAAAACAATTTTGTTTTTATTGAATGTGGGATTGGGGGGTATGAGTACATTGATAGAGGTGGACAAAGCGCAAAAATGTGGCGTGAATATTTCCCATTAGCAGATATTATAACTTTTGATATTAATGAAAAGAATATACCAAATTTTGAAGGGATAACAGTATTTAAAGGGTCTCAAATAGACCGTGAATTTATAGTAGATATGTTTACTAAAGTAGGCAATCCAAATGTATTTTTAGATGATGGTAGTCACGTTAATTCACACGTTATAGAAACATTTGAAATAGTATTCCCATTATTAAAACCACAAGGTATATATGTAGTAGAGGATTTTGAGACAAGTTTTTACGAAAGAGACGGTTTTGGTGGTACATTAGACATTTCTGATTATACTGCTAACACTAGCTTAAACTATTTTAGAAAGTTAGTAGACGAAGTGAACTATAAATATATAGAAGGATTTACTCCAAATGAAATTTTTAAAGACCAAATAGAATCAATATCTTTTTACCGTAATTTAATTGTAATAACTAAAAAATAAAAAACATGATAGTAGGGACACACGTTGGTAAAGTTGGTGGGGGCAGATTAGGGAACTCTTTATGGCAATGGAGTTTCTTAGAAAGTTTAAGATTGAAGCATGGTATTGAATATGCCATACCCACTTGGCATTATTCAAAGTTTTTTATGTCCCCGCCGCCGCAAATAGATAACACTCCTCTATTAGTCAAGCAAATAGAAGAACCTCACTTTCATTATACTCCCGAATATTGGGAAAGTTTAATAGATGATTTTAAAACACAAACAGTCGGTCTTAGAGGATGGTTTCAATCAAGTAAATATTTAGAAGAACATTCATCGCAAATAAAAGAACGGCTATCATTTACTCACGAATTTCAAAATAGCCTAAAAGAAAAGTTTAAACACATATTTACAAAGCCCACAATAGCAATAAGTATAAGGCGTGGGGATTATGTTGGGAATAGTAATTATCATTTATTAAGCATCGAATATTATATTGGTGCATTGTACTATAATTTCTCAAACTTTAAAGATTACAATATTGTTATTTTTTCGGATGATTTAGCCTATTGTAGAACCCATTTTGAGTGTTTAGATAATTCTTTTTTTGCAGAAGGGTTAAGCGATATAGAACAACTTTGCTTAGGTACTATGATGGATAATTTCATAGTTTCAAATTCAACATTTGCCTTTTGGATGGCTTATTTAGGCAAAAAGTCTTACTCAAAAATAGTTCGCCCTAACTATCACTTTGCAGGAAAATTATTAGAAGAAAGTGATTGGAGTACATACTATCCTAATGATTGGATTATTTACGACCACAATGATGTGGAACTTAATAGGATAGACCTTCACGATGTTACTTTTTGCATCCCTGTATTTTACGACCACCCCGATAGAAATTCAAACCTATTGCTGAATATATGTATGCTACAAAGGTTATTTAATGCAGATATATTAGTAGGGGAAATGGGCGGTGAACAATGGAAAGATATACAGGGGATTAATTATGTCAATTTCCCTGAAATAAAAAACTTCCACCGTACAAAGATGCTGAATGAAATGTTCTATTCGGTACAAACGAATATTATTTTTAATTGGGATGCAGATGTTGTCGTACCACCTTTACAAGTATTAAAGTGCATAGAAGAACTAAGAAGCAAACGTGCTGATATGTGCTATCCTTACGATGGTCGTTTTGCTAGAGTTCCTAGAAATAGATTTTCGACAATAGAAAGTTTTTTAGATATTGGCATTTTAGGTGGGGAAGTTTTCAAAGGGATGAGACAAGGAGACGGAATGAGTGTAGGTGGTGCAATGGCTTGGCGAAAAGATGTATTTATAGAAGGTGGTGGGGAAAATGAAAATATGATTTCCTATGCACCAGAGGATACGGAAAGAAGGGAAAGGTTTGAAAGGCTTGGGTATAAAGTAGGTAGAGTTAAAGGTGTTCTTTATCATTTAGACCATTTCATAAGTATTGATAGTTCTGAAAAAAATCCATTTTTTAATGATAATTGGAACGAACTATATAAAATAAGGAATATGAGCAACAAAGAATTAAAAGAATATGTAAAATCTTGGGTATGGATGAAAAAATAATGTTGAATATAGTACACTTAGCAAAAGAACAATTCCAAATAGATAGCCCCCAATACAAAGAATCAGTAAGGCGTGAAAAGTCTTTTATTTGGGAAATGGCAGAACAGGGGATTGCCTACAAAGTTTGGGATGCTAAGTATATACCAGATGTAATTGGGCTTGGATGTTGTTTAAGCCATAAAGCAATAGTAAGGGATGCAAAAGAGAAAGGTTTAAAGCAAGTGGCAATAGCAGAAGATGATATAGTGTTTTCATCAAAGGGGGCTTGGTCGTACTTTTTAGAGAAAATGCCAACCGACTTCGATTTTTATATGGGGGTTTCTTATTCAACATTAACTTACCCCACCAACGTAGTTCAACACGCATTTTATAGTACTACCCTTTATATTATCAAAGAATCACTTTATGATATATTACTTGCAGCCCCCGAAGGTGAACTTAAAAACATAGATGTCTACTTAAATGAATTTATAGATACACATAAGTTTAGGATATGCCAACCTTATGTATGTAAACAACTAGAGGGATATTCTTTCAATTATAGTCAAGATAGGCTATTAGACCACTTTCTTGCAGGGAAAATATTATATGGGACTTAGAAATCAGTCCCCCACAATTCATTTATTTTTTTACGCAAATTTTCTGAAAGTATATTCTTTTTAAGTAGGCATCTTCTAACATAAGATGGGGCGTAATTGGTTCTATTGGCTATAAAAGTGTAAGATACCCCGTGTTCTTTCCTATATACCTCCATTTTTTCGGCAGATTTTTCATTTATTTTTTCTAATTCAATCATAAGTCATATCTTTGACAGCAAAAGTAACAAAAAAACTTCTCATTTGGCTAAACACGACACTATAAGGCTACCAATTTTAAACGCAATCACTTATGATTTTATCTATAACCTAAAAAAAGAGGTTAAGGATAACTTACCAATTAAGTATAGGCGTATGGTACAATCAGAAGTTAAGACTAAAAACTTTTGTGACCGTGCTAGTATGGATGAAAGGATGTCTTTTTTAGCTATGATAGGGGTAAGGTTCAGCATTTCTTTTTTCCCTTCTGAATTGTATAACGGTGTTCAGATACACGACTTTATAAAAAGTTACAACAAGGGGGAAATACACGAAGCTAAGAAAAAACAAATATCCCTTAATGTATATGCAACAACAGATAAAGAAATAATCCACCTTTACAATATAATGGGTAACGCAAGTAATCAAGAAAGCGTTTTAAGGCAGTTGGACTTTAATAAAGTTGGGAATGTCACTAAAGAATGGAGTAAAAGGTTAGATAGCCCCGAACAGTTAGAATTACTTGATTCAATAGAGAATGCAGACTTAGTGGCAGAAACAATAACAAATGCTAGTATTGGCACAATGTTTATAAAGGACGTTGTTGGGTTAAGGCAGATAGATTTACAATTGCTTTTAAAATTATATGTCAATAGGACAAAGTTTTTTACTAAAGAAGGTATTTACGGGTTGCTTTATGGGGTTTGGCAAAAACAAAAAATATCCAACTCTATAAGGTACTTAATGAATAATGGATACCTAAATGAATATGCTTATGCAACCGTTCCTAAATTTACAATAAACGGGAAAGGGATAGCAAAAGTTCAAGAATTTATAAATTACGTTATCAAATCAAAAAATTTTAGTTAATGAGTTTACCAAAAATGTTACATGACAGGGTATTAATAAAGCCCGATGAAGTAGAAAGCAGTAACGATGATATGATTGGGTTAGAAAAGAAAAAAGCCAATACGGGGGAAGTAGTTTCAGTGGGGGATGGCATCTATGCTTTTTCGGGAGATGATGGCAGACCTTTTGTACTTAAAATAGATATGACTTTAAAAGTCGGTGATAGAGTAAAGTATAATGAAAGGGTAGTAAGTAATTTCTCTATTGATGGAGTTGATTACGTAGATTGTTTTGAGAGAGATGTAATTTGTGTATTATGATAACAGAACAACAAGATATTTTAATTTCAAAATTTTTATCAGATAAGATTAATGGTAATTCTGACGGAAGTTATTCTTTTTTAGTTGATAATTTTTCAGACTGCTTTATTATAGATTTATCAGGTATAAAGAAAAGCAAAGAAGGTGATTTTTATGCTACTTTAACAGTTATTGACAAAGATAATAACCCAATATTTACGTCAAGACTAGATTGGTCTAAAAATTATGAAAGACCAGAACAAAAAAGAAACGACCACCTTGCCTATATTGCGCTTTATTATAGGTTTGATTTTGATAGGGATTTTAAGGAGTTTCGTTAATTATTTAAAAATTATTTAATAGGCAATGTTATGAAAACAAAAGAGATTTTATTTGGGGAAGATGCAACAAACGCAATCCTAACAGGGGTAAACAAAATTTGTGATGCAGTAAAGGTAAGTTTAGGTGTAAAAGGTAACACCGTTGCAATGGGAACTAATAGTTACCACGACCTAACAAAAGATGGCTATACTATTTCAAAGTATGTAAACCTTAGTGACCCAAGAGAGGCGTGGGCAGCAAATGTTATTAAAGAAGTAGCCCGTAATACGGTTGATGAAGCAGGTGACAATACCACTACTGCAATGGTTTTGGCACAAGCTATTATAAACGAAGGGTTTAGGCTTATCAAAAATGGTTCAAACCCCGTATCTATAACCAAAGGTATAAACAAAGCAGTAGATGCCGTAGTAGCAAGGATTAAAGACATTGCACTACCAATAAAGCCCAATAGCGAACAACTACTACAAATAGCTACTATTTCAGCAAATAATGACTTAGAAATAGGCAAGCACGTTGCAAAGTTGATTAGTCAAACAGGGGCTAACGGTGCAGCAAGAATAGATGAAAGCCAAAACGGGGAAACATACATTAAGTTAGTAGAGGGGCTTGAATTAAATACGGGTTGGACTAACAAATTATATATCACAAACCAAGATACTTTTTCGGTTCAATATGAAACCCCATTGATACTTCTTTCTACTGAAAAGATAAGTACTTTGGAAGAAGCCAAAAAGATACTTAGTGTAAGGTTGGATATTGCCAATAAGACACAAACAAATCCCCCTATCATATTGATTACACCAATGATAGAAGATGAACCATTAATGTTCTTCTTGGCTAATCGTACCCAAAGGGGGTTGCCTATTTGTATTATTAAAGCAGATGGATATGGCGAAACACAAAAAGACATCCTTGAAGATTTACAAGCAGTACTTGGGGGTAAGTTGATTAGCGATGTAAATAGCATAAGGGCTATTGATACTAAAGTAGATTACTTTGGTACTTGCGATAAAATACTTGTTACTTCAACCAACACAACTATACTCGGTGGCGGTGGGGATAAGAAAGCAGTTGCAGACAGAATCGAATTTGTAAGGAAAGACTTGGCTAATTCAACAAACGACTTTGATAAAAAAGCCAAAGAACAAAGACTTGCAAGGCTTGAAGGTAAGGTTGGTGTTATCTATGTAGGGGCAACGTCCGAAAGCGAACTTAAAGAAAAGAAAGACCGTGTTGATGATTCTATACGTTCTTCACAAGCAGCACTATTGGAAGGCATAGTAGCAGGGGGGGGTGTTACGGGTATTAGGTGTATTTCTACATTAGAAAAAATCCCCTACGACAACAAAGATGAAAAATTAGGCATATCAATCATTGCAAAAGCATTGGAAGCACCGTACCTTCAAATGAGGGCAAATGCAGGGTTTGAAGATAAAAAAGGGTTGTCTAAGTTATTCCAAACAAATGATTCATTGGTTAAGAATGCCGACATATCTGCTATCAAGAAACTACCATTAAACGGTGGTTATAATTTTAAGACAGATAAGTATGAGGATTTAGTACAAGGTGGGGTTATTGATGCTGCAAAAGCCTTTAGGTGTGCATTACAAAATGCAGCTAGTGTAGCTAGTACTTTACTTACTTGTAAGTGTGTAGTAGTACAAGAGGATGAGCAATTAATTTATAGTAATCAATTAGGAAGATAAATGACTTTTTTAGAATTTATATTAAGCTACTCGATACTTTTAGTTTTGGGTAGCTTTTTAGTTTATCAATGGCATTATTTGACTAGACATAGTTTAGAAGTACAACCAAACGGGAAAGTAAAGCGTATAGGTTTTATAGTAAGTGGGTGGTCTGCTTATTGGCAAAAACAAATAGGGATTGAAAAAGTTTATTACGAGGGGGATGCAGAGAAAGCATTAGTAGAAGCAATAAAACCCATTTGGGATATTAATAAAATCCCCGAAATAGAACAACAAATAGGGTGCAAAATAGAGGTTACAGATGATGAGATATTTTTCTATTTAGAAGAACCTATTTATCGTTTCCCCGAATGGATTAGAAACCCAATTTCAGAGTGTCCTACTTGTATGTCTAGTGTATATGGTAGTGTTATTTATTTTTTTTATTGCTTATTGATAAAAGACCTATTTTTGTGGGCAAATTACCCTATTATCGGGATTTTGTTTTTTTGGTGTATATTTGTCGTAGTTTTGTCGTTCTTAATAAATTTAATAGTTAAATATTTTTAGTTATGGCGTGTCCTCCGAGTGTTAAAAATTGCCCTGATAGGCAAAAAAACGCATTTAATACAACCCCACAGCAAACAGTAGGCAATGCTAATACATACGAGCAAGCAAAAGCAAAATTGATTAATGCTAATCAGATGCCAATTAATGTAGGGGGAATAACAATAAAAACAAGACGTATCTAATTGAGTAAGCCACTACGTTATATTGCCCAACAATCAATGGACTTGTTCTTTCAAGAATATAAGTCTATGACAGACTTCTTTGAAATAGAGGACTTTGTTAGAAATGCAGGGGATGCAGTAACTCAAATATACGAACAAACGTATAGGCAGGTTTATGCAGAATTAAAGAAAGAGGGTAAAGATGAAATAGTTGGGTTTGAGGATGGAATTTTAGCAAGTGCCGACTTAGAAGTTAAAGATGAAAAGTTAGGGGATAAGTTTGTTTTATTTGGTGATGATGTAATGCACTTTATGTATTCAAACCAAGATGTAGGGATACAAGATATTGCGATACTTTCCCCCAAATGCGATGCAGGAATAGAAAGGATAACTTTCTCTAAACGCTTGAACAAAAAATATATGCCAAAGGTGAATAAGATTTTATTCTACACCGACAACACGGGAATATATTTTCAATGTTTGGGCGATTTTTCTTTAAATAAGATTAGGGTTTATTACGTTCCTAAAGCAAGCCCCACAATGGAAGTACCTGATGGGATAGTAGCAGATGTAATAACAAAGACCGTAATGATGTTTAAAGAAATGGCTAAAGGGGTTGTTATCAAAGAAAGCATAGATAATAATAAGAATAAAATACCCGAAGGGGAAATTAACAAACAAAGTTTAAAACAATAGCAATGGCAATACCTAAAATTAGTGCTAGAGCGATTCAAGCACAACAAGAAAAGAAATGGCAAGTTGAAAATGCTGTAAACACATTGAAACGTGCAGACGAAATAAGGAACGACAAAAGCCTTATGCGTGACGTTACAAAGCACGTTCAGCAAACACACAAAGCAATAGTAGGCACACCAAACAAACGCAAATAATTGGCAGCAGCACAAACATATTCACTCGATGAAGTTGTAGACCAACTTTTTATCATAAAACAAGTTGATAAGAAGAAGTACTATGATGCTTATTTATTGGCAGCAGAATGGACTTGGAAAGATATTTTCAAGAACACAATAATGTCCCAACAAAGCGTATGGCAACCTGTTTCACAAGATAATGATGGATTGTTTGTGAATATCCCAAAAGATGCACAAAGGGTTTTCGGGGCGGCGGTTGTAAACAAACACGGTGAAATAGAACCGATATTCTACAACCAAAGATTAAATGTAACCCCTAAACCAAATACTAAATGTGGTGGTGTTTGCGGTGGTTTGCCAAGTACTGAAACGGATTGGGTAAAGACTTCTGAATATGTTTTTACTTATGGTGGTGTTGATTACTATTCCTATACTTGGATAAGGATGTTACCTAATGGGGATATTCAACAATGGGTTCAACTACCTTATAAAAAATACAATACACTAAATGGGGATAATACGGGGGATTATACGGATGATTATAACGATGATTACTTATTGGTAAACGACACTTCCGACTTAGAAATAGCAATCAAAGAAACTAATACTATTCTTTGTAATCTTACATTAAAGCCTTGTGGATGCCCCGACAATACCCCACAAAACATTGAATTACTAAACAATCATTGTGGTTGTTATAAAAGATATTGGGATAGACAAATAAACGAAAATCAAGTTTATTCAGATATAGATGGTAATGACAAGGGTGGTGTTAAGTTATCGCAATGTGGTACACAACTTAGATACAAACCCCATCATAAAGATTGCAGAGGCGGTAAAATACCAGACAAACTATTGGTTAATTATCAAACAAACGGTGTTGGTTGCGGCAAAATAGTAGAAGTCCCCGAATATTCAGTAGAAGCTATTTGGGCAGGAATAGAATATAGGCTTTCAGATATTAAAATGAAGCAAGCGACTAAACCAAACTATTTAGAAGAATGTAAGAAAATAATACAATATTTAAACCCATTAAGTATAACTTCTATTGGGAAGATACAAGATACAAAGAACTATTGGTAAGATATGAAAAGTAATTTTTTACCTATATTACAATACGATGCAATGCCTTACGATGCAATAGGCAAAGCGGCAGGTGCAGGAGTGCAACAAATAGTTGGTGCAGGGGAAGCTATTTATGGATTAATAAATGCAAAAAAGCTAAAGAAACAAGCAGCAGCTATTGATGCAAGGAGACCTATGTATAACATTTCCCCTTATGCAGGTCAAGACGTATCATTGGCAGAAAGTAACCTATCTAACGGTATGGGTGCAGAAGCTAATCAAGCATATAAAGAGGGGGTTGATAAGAATTTTGCAGCATCACTTTCAGCAATACTAAAAGGTGGCGGAACACCTAATACTGTTTCAAGTGTATTTGGTAATGCAGAAGAAGGGTTAAAAAACTTGGCTATGCTAAAGGAAAGCAATCGTATGGCTAAGATAAATAATTTAGTACAATCCCACCAATATTACAACGACCAATTAGACAAGCAATGGGCTATCAATAAAGAAAATTCTTGGAAAGACGAAAAGGCGGCAAATACGGGTGCAAGGGAAAAGAATAGTGCATTAATAATGAGTGGGATAGATACTTATGGTGGTGCATTATCAAATGCGTTTGGGGGCAAATCAATAAGTGATTCTTACAATAAGTATTTACAACCTGCACAAGCCCCTGCAACACCCGTAGCCTCTAGCAGACCATTAGTTTCAGATTCTATGGATTTAAAAAGTCAAGGTGGTGGTGACGTTTATGCCCCAAACAATTTTAATTTTGACCCTGTACAAGTGGCAGGGTTTGGAGGTCAATAATATAATAAACAATGGCTTCATTAGCTGAATTACAATCATATCAAGGTAATGCTGCATTAGGTGCAGGGGGGAGTGGGAATGTATTGCCCCAAAAGTCTGATTTTGAAAATATAAATCGTGCAGGTGAGTTGTGGGCTTTACAACAAGTAAACGCCAATAAAAATATTTTCGACCAAAAAATAAAGGATAGGGATTATAAAAGAAAATTATTTGAAGAAGGGCAAATAAAAGTAGGCACTCATTTAGATAGCGATAACCCTATAATAACAAAGGCTCAAAAAGAAGTAAATGATGCTTATGAGAAATTTGTAAACGCCCCGCCTAGCGATACTAAGGCTTTACAAGAATATCAAAATGCACATACTAAATATTCGGACATAGTAACAGAAGCACAAAGTAGATACAGTACAATACACGAACAAAAAGATGCAATAGCAAACGAACCCAATGCCGCAAAGAAAGCAGAAATGCAAGCACACTTAGATAAACAAATGTCTAAGGGGTTTGGTTATAATATTGACCCTTATCAAAAAGCATTAGATTTTAACCCTAATTATGCAGAAGATAAATTAGGTGGTAGCGAGGCTTCTTTTTGGACTAGCCCTACAATAACAGCTAAAGCACAAGGAACTACTACTACACCGACAGGTGAAGTAGCCCCAACGGCAACACCACAAGGCAAACAAACCCAAACAGTAACCGTTGATAATAAAGGCAAAAAAACTATTTCAACAAAAACTCAATCAGGGGTAGGACAACCCGTAGTTTCAACAGAAAGCGATTACAAGACAGACCCAAAAACAGGAAGGGTTTTCAGAAAAGAACCCGAAAAAATCTTTGATTATAATTCTGTTATAGATAAGGCAGCACAAATATATTCAGACCCTAAAAGTAACGACCACGAACAATTTGATGATGGGGTAAGAATGTTTGAAAACATACCCCCACACTTACAAGAAGGGGTAATATCAGACTTATATAGTGCAATAAATAGGTATAATCAACAAACAGAAGGACTTGATGGGGCAAGAAAATTAGATTACGACATTTACGATGTAAACAATCCTCCACCATCATTGACTAAAGAACAAATGGCAGCGGGTGTTAAACCTAAACCTATACTTGCTACCAAAGATGCAAACGGTAAATATCATCTTAATGTATCTGCACCCGAATATGCTGCACTTCAAGTTTTAGCAAAACAAAAAGCCTTTAAAACAGGTGGTTATGTATTTGATGAAAAAGCAACAGAATTAGAAGAAAAACGTAGAGAGGGTAAAGCAAAAATAGATGCTTCCGAAGCATTAGCAAGGGAAAGGCGTGAACGTGCTTCATTACTAGGCAAAAAAGCTAGTGCAGTTGATAAACAATTTAATCCAGCACAAACATTTGATGAATTGTTTAAGGGTAAAATGGAAACATATAGGACAGAAAAAGGGCAAGTCCCCGTAACAAGGGTCAATGTTAAAAATATGTCTAAGGCGTTTGTTGATAATTTAGGGATAGCCCCAATAAATTCAGATGGGGATTACAATGTTGTCCCCGAAAACATAATTTTCAAAGGCAAAGAAATACCCGAAGCAGAAATATACGGAATGTATAATAGGTGGTTATCTACTGATGCAGCAAAAGAATTGCAAGAAAAAACTAAAAAAGCCCCAGATGTATTTGATTTTATATACAAATACGGTGGCAACTTTGATGTTGCAGTAGAAGGTAAAATTGCCCCTAAATATGGGATAGATAAAACAACAGGTAGACCGATAGTATTAAACCCTGATGAGGCAGGGAAATTTTTGAGAAGCAATAAGCTACAATCTTGGATAAATCAAAGTAAGGGGGCTAAAAACAAATCCCTACTTATGAGTGAAGAACAAGAAACAACAGAAGAAAGTTCAGACGAAGCAGTAACACAATAAATTATTAAATGGCAACATCAATAAGACAAGATACTAACCCATTAGAAGAATGGGCTGAAAGAAAAAAAGAATCGGTAGCGGAAACGAAACCTATTAAAAAGTCTATTGTTAAAAGTCAAGATAAATCACAGCCAACAGTTAGTGAAGAAAACCCACTTGAAGATTATTTTAAAAAAAAAGATGGTACTACAAACTATACAAGTGGGTCAGAAGTTTCAAATTTACAAAGCAATCAACCCCCTACGGATGGTCAATCACAATTACCTACGAGCGAACCTAAGCTAAGTTTTGACCAAAACAAACAAAAGTCAATAAAGACAGTTGAAGAAAACTTAGGCGGTATTTCTGAATATTTTAAAAAACAAGGGTCTTACGATAAAGACTTTCAGCCTTTTTTACAAGGGATAAAATCAGGCAACCCCGAAACATTAAAAAAGGCTTGTGATATTATAAATACAGAACTTTCAAATAAAATAGATGAATTAAGTAAACCACAAGAAAGTTATGCAGGTTTAGCTAGTATGGGTGGTGGATTAGCAGGATTAGGTACTCCCGAAGTTAGGAATGAAATATCATCAGAATCAAAATCACAAATAGAAAAACTAAAGAAGGCTAAAATAGAAAACTATAACAGCCTACTTAGATATGCAGCAGGTAATCCAAAAGATGCAACAGGGAAATACTTGTCACCCAAAAATATAGGCGATAGGCTTAATGCAGCAGGATTTGGCGTTTCTAAAGACCAACTTGAATTAGAAGCAAAAGCAGATAAATCAAAGACAAATTGGGCAACAATAGCAAAACAGCATACCGATTTTAGAAAAGAAACTTTAGGGTATCAGACAATATTGGATGATTTACAAAGCCGTTATGATGATGCTAAAAAGATATATGAAGATAATCAAACAGAAGAAAATCTAAAAAAGGTTAATGGGATAGCAGATGAATTAAATAATACAAAATCTAACTATAATAATTTAGATTTAAAATACCCCGAAGTTGCAAAGAAAAATTTAGCTTCGTTGATTTCAGATAATGTTTCTACCAATAGAAGTAGGGCTGATTTTAATTTCTTTAAACCTTCAATAGAAGAAATTAAACAAGGATTTGAGGATATTCGTAAAGAATCCCCCGAAACGGCAGCTAAATACCAACAAGTATTTAATAGTATTATACAAGACAAGCAATTTGTAGATGTGATGGGCGGTTCTACTCCTAGTAGTTATGGGCAACCAATAGTACAAGGGGGATTGGGCGGTGCTTTTTCAAGGGGATTGGATGATGTTGTTAATTTATGGGGAGTTGGTGACATTTTAACAATGAAACCAGAAGATATAGCGGCAGAAAAATTGGCTACATCTTATTCCCCACAAAAGACCTCTTATCAAAAAGGTTCTGACGAAGGTAGGATAGTGGTAGACAAAGAAGGTAATACATTAGTTAAGAAGCAAAATAATCTATCTAATACTTGGGACAATATTGTTAATCTAGTAGGTGAACAAGCCCCTACACTTATTGCATTTGGGGGTATAGAAAGTGCTGCAAGTAAGACAATAGGCAAAGGGGTTGTAGGTACACTAAAAGGTGCAACGGGATTAGCAGGTGAATTTGTAGAGGGGGCAGCAGGAATAGAAGGTGGTACTGCAAGGGAAACGACAAGAAATGCCTTTAAATTTGCGAAGGGTGGAATTGCCGAAGGTTTACAACACGCAATAGGGACACAAGCGGGTATTTTTGCTACTTCTTATGGTAAAAATTATGATGAAAGTATAGATAAATTCCCCGACACCCCCGAAGGGCATAATCAAGCACACGCAGCAGCAGCATTAAAAACATTCGCAGAGGGGACAGCATTTTCTTTAATGGGGATAAGTCCTTCTAAATTAATTGGGGGGACTATTGAAAAAAGTATAAATGCAGATATTGATAAGTTTATAACAGAGAATGATTTTAGCAAGATAGGTAAAGAAGAATTTGCGGCAAAATTCGCAGATATGTATGCCCCTAAGATAGAAAAGCTAGTTTCTTCTACTGTTAAAGAATCTCTTAAAATGGGCGGTATCGGCAATGTCAATGAGTATATAAAAGGCAAGATAGACCAATATTTGACAGGTAAACAACCCGAAGAAAGCACTAATGATGAAGAATTTAAGAAGCAAGTAGACATTTTTAAAAGTGGGGCTTTGATGGGGGCTGTATTTTCAGCGTTGCCTAATATGTTAAACTTTGCAACAAATGGCAAAGAATACGCACCTAGCCACACGGAAACACTAATGCACCTTTCCCAAAACCCCGAAGAAAGCAAATGGAGAGCGCAGCAGCTTTTTGAAAATGGCACAATAACAGATGCTAGGAGAAATGAATTTATTAAAACAATAAATACATCTGTAAATTCATTAAACGATGCTATTGAATTTGCAAGGGGAGAAGGGAAAGACTTTAACGACTTAAAGACCCAATCCCAACAAAAACTATTGGCTAATCAATTTAGACAAAGGTACTTTAAGGATATGGCTGATAATAACCCTGACTTAAAAGAAAAGGCTATTGAAGAACAAGAAAGATTAAGAAAAGAAGCGTTAGGACTTTTGGAAGATAAAGAAGCAATGCCTATTAGTGATGCCTTTGTTAAGGGATTAGATATTAAGATGGTTGTGCCTAAAACAGACGAAAGTAATGGGGGTGAAGTTAAATTAGGCAGCATAAACGAAATAGGGCAAAACACAGACAAAACTTTTATTATTGATGGTAAAGAAGTAAATGCAGAAGAAGCCCACCAACACATTTTAGATAAAGCAACAGAATTAGTTGATGCCCCACGCATAACAGAAACAGAACAAGAAATATTAAAAGGATACGAAAAAAGGATTAAAGAGGGGGAAACTTTGCCTGCCAAGTCCCAAAAAGAATACGAATCCCTTTCTAAGAAAAAAGAACTTTACGACAAACAACAATCATTCATTAATCAAACAGAAGATGAGAAAAGCAAAAGTGCCGAACCCCAAACAACCGAAACTACACAAGCCAAAAGTGAAGATACCGAAGGTACGCAAACCGAAGATTTAAAGTTCCCCAAAAGGAATGATGATTTTGCTTTCAAGTACTTTAGTGACGAAGAAAAAAATAAATATGCACAACTAGAAAAAGATGGAGATACCGAAGGTATTTCTAAAATGATTGAAGATAAAAAAGCAGAGTTAATAAGACAATCAGAACATAAGGTTACACCTACGATAGTAGTTGATGGAAAAGAATATTACGGTGCTAATCACGGGGAAGCAATGGAAGCTGCTATTGCAGACGGGAAAGATATACCTAGTCCAGATACAGAAGAAGGAGAAGCGTGGAGAACTGAACACGGACAATTTAAAACAGCAGACGGGGATTTATTAACTAGAGAGCAAGCTGAAAATGACCCTAATTATGGGTTTAATCAATCAAAGGATATTCCTCCCATTCAATTATTAGTCCCTACATTAGAACCTGTTACTAAAACAGAACAATCCCCTATTGACAACGAACCTTTAAAAGAAGGTGATATATTGGCAGATGGTCGTGAAGTATTAGGCGTAAATGAAGAAAAAGGGCTAATCACATTAAGAAAAGATATTGGTGAAGGTAATTTTGAAACACAAACTATCCCACTTAAAGAAGCTACCGATATTGGTAGAAAAACAAAAACAACAACAGATGAAAGCATCAGCAAAGAAAGAGGTAAAGAAGGTCGCCAAAAAGGCGGTAGAAAAGAAGGTCGCCAAGAAAGCGATAAAAAAGGCAATGTAATTGGTGGGGACGGTACATCATCTAGTGAAGGTGGTGTACCTCCTACTAATCCTCCTACAAGTAAAGAAAATACCCCCGAAGAAAATAGACAAGTTTGGATAGGGATACAAAAAGCTATGTTAGGGGACACCGTATTAAAAGTAATGGGAACTTTAGATAGTGTTACAAATAAAGAAACCATACAAAAGGCTATTGATATGCTTTCTGATATGGCTTCTAATGGCAGTAAGACTATTATTGATGCAGCAAAAGATTATACTGACAAATGGCATGATATATTATTCAAAAAGACATCTAAAGGCGACCCAATATTAGATAGTCAAGGCAGACCCGAAATTAATAGAGGTGTTGGTATTCCCACTGAATTATTAGGGGCTATGGGTGTTAGACAGGCTTATTTGGCAGATATGCTTAATAATACTACCGACCTAGAAGAACAAGGTAAAATTGCAGTAGAGATGCAAAGGGTTGACGAAGTTTTAAGGGTAGCACAAAATGAGTTGGGACGTAACTTTCAGTTTTTACAATCACTATTCAAGTTGGGTAGCGATGGTGAAATATTGTATAGGAGAAATGTTTTATCCAAAGCTATTGACGAAGAAATCCCCGATAATAAAGAAGCATTAGATAAGCGTATCGGCGAATTAAAAGAAGGGGATAAGGAAGATATAGAAAAGGCTAAAATGCTAAAAGAAGCCTATGATGAATTAGAAAAATTAAAGAACAAAACAAAGGCAGCCGAAGAATCTACTCAAAAAGAAGTTGATAGGATTACAAAAGAAGATTTTGACAAGGCTATTGCCGAAGCAGAAAAAAGAGGTCGTGAACAAGCCGCAGCCGAAAAGAAAAAAGGCAAAACCCCTCAATCTGAAATATTAAAGAAAACAGGGAAAGATTGGGCAAACAAAATTCGTTCATTAAAGATAGATAATAATAATACTTTAAGTGCAGATATAACATTAGGATTAGGCAGACCAACTTGGAATCTATTAGTAGAATCTGTTGCAAAATTAGTAGAAGCAGGTAGTGAAATAGGTGCAGCTATATCTAAGGTTTTAGAAGATAAAGAATTTTCTTCATTGAAGAAAGAAGATGTAGAAAAGTCATTAATAGGGGGTGTTGATGCTAAAACTAAAGAACAAATTGATGCTAACAGGCGAAATGCAAAAGAGTATAAGGCACTTGAAACAGAACGTAACAGGCAAATAAGGGTTTATAATGACTTAAAAGAAAAGTTAGCTAAATTAGTAGATACAGGCAAAAAAGAGGTAAAAGAGAAAGGTGAAACAAAAAAAGACACGCCCGAAATAGAAGATTTAAAAAGTAGGATAGAGCAAGTAAAAAAAGATATTTCCGAAAGAGATGCGCACGAAAAGAAAATGCAAGGGCTACAAGATGAATTAACCCGTTTGCAAAACAGAACCCCAAAAGAGAAAAAAGAAGCAGGAGATAAAGTAGTTAGTGCAGAAGAACAAAAGCTAAAGGATGCTATTGATTTAGAAAGGAAACAATGGGCTTTAGAAAAGTCGGCTGAAAATAGGATTAAAAATGCCGAAACTGAATTAAAAAGGGTACAGGATAGGATTGAAAACCCAAAAACAGAACCTTCTGAAAATAAATATCTTACTGAAAGGGAAGCTGAATTGGCTAAAGAAATTGAAAAAGAAAAGAAAGATTGGGCGCACGAAAAGAAAATGCAAGAGCTTGAAAGTAAGTTGGATGATATTAAAAACAGGCGTGAAAAAGCAGAAACCCAAAAAGAAAAGCAAGTTATTAGTGCAGAGGAACAAGCTAAACGTGATGAAATAGATGAGGCTCAAAAAGAATGGGATAAAGAAAAAAGGGTAGAACGTTTACAAGAAAAACTAGAAAAGGTAAAGCAGCGTATTGTTGAAGAAAAATCCCCTACTGAAAAGAAGAAACTTAGTGAAGAAGAAAAGTCTTTATTGCAACAGATAAAAGACGAAAATGCAATTTGGGCAACAGAAAACAAATATGATACACATCAAAAATTAGAAGACATATCAAGTGTAGCCAAAGAACAAGGGGTTACTACATTATCCCCTAAAATAGTTGAAGATGGATTAGTTCAAAATCTTATGGATTCTTATTTAGGGAAAGGCTTAAATAGTTCAGAAATTTTAGAAAGTGCTTTGTCTGACTTAAAAAAAGTATTACCAGATGTAAGCGAAAGACAGCTATTAGATGCTTTTCTTCGTAAAGGGGATTTTGAACAAAAAACAAAAGAACAAGCTAACAAAGAATTAAAGCAACAAAAAGATGATTTAAGGCAGACCGCTAATTTGCAATTAGAGAATGATATGATTGCAAAAGGGGAGGAAATATTGAAGGACAAGAGTAAAAAAGATGAAATTAGCGGTTCTGTTGTAAAGATGCTAAAAGATAAAAAAGCAATGCTTTTACAACAAAAGAGAAATGCAGAAGTTGACCAACAAGTATCAGATATAAACAACCATTTAAAGACTTGGGAAAAGATATTAAAAAGCGTTCAATACGAAGGGAACGTATTAGCCAAAATGAAAGCAGATAATAGAGCTAAGATTGACGAAGCCCTTATTAAGAATGGGATTAAGTTAGATAGAAGTAGCCAAGATGTTATTCAAAAGAATAGAACTATTGCTAATACTCATAACAATAAGGTTGATGAATTATTGTCTAATCCTAACTTGACAAACGAGCAAATCAGACTATTAAAAGGGCTTAAAATAAAAGACGTAAATAATGTAGAGGAGTTAGGTGAAAAAATAGACAAGGCAGCTAGAAGTATTCAAACACAAATAAATTTAGCTAACCCAACAGACCCGATTTCAAAAGAATTAAAGTCTTTGAAAAATGATTTATTGGAAGGTTTAAGTAAGAGGGACGAGTTTACTAAACTTGAAGCAGCAAAACAAAAAATGAGAGGGGATATTAATAGAATGACTAGAGATATTGCAGGCAATAGATTTGCTGATTCAAAAAGTCCTACACAATTAAAAATAGATAGAGAGTATATTAAGCTACAACACGAAAGAAATATGCTTCGTGCAGAATATGACAAAGCAGAAGAAAAGTTCATATATCAAAATAAGAATAACATAGGGAAAGGGTTGGATTTATTTTTAAGGGCAAGGCGTGGTAATTTGATTTCTTCATTAAGTTCTACTGTATTCAAATTGCCGTTAAGTTCTTTTGTTAAAATAGGGGGGGATATTCTTTCTACTAATATATCAGGATTGTCTCCTTTAACGGGGGGGATTAGTTATTTAACAGGATTAGAAAAGGCAGTAAGCGCACAAAAAATATCTTGGAAAGCAGACTATGAAGGGTTGAAAACAACAGCAGGGTTAAGCCTATCAAATGTAAGAGTTGACGAAGCTATTTTGAAAGAAACAAAAGAGCAAATGGCTAATACTAAAAAGATATTAACAGACCAAAAGCAAGTTTTATTAGATAGAAACAAGGAATTAAAAAAATCTGATGACGAGAAAAGTATTGATGAGATTTCAGATAATGAATCTAAAATAAAAGAGTTAGATAGACAGATAGAAAAAAACTCAAACAAGGTTCGTGATATGAAAGTGGAAACACTTTTAAAAAGTACGGACGAATTATTAAAGTCAACAGCAGATAATTTTTTTAAAGTAAAGGCTGAATTAGAAAAAAATGGAGTTGACTTAAATAAAAGTAAAGAATATAAGGTAGCTAAAAAGGCTTTTGATGATGCGGAATACAATAGTGGGCTAGCTTTTATGTATCAATTTATTGGTCACGTTTGGAAGAATAGGGGTGAACAAATAATGGAAGGGGCGTACTCTTTTGAAGAGGCTATGGGCGACTTTAAAAGAATGTCTTATGAAGATAGAATGGCTATACATTCTACTAAGTTTGGCAAAGGAGTAGAAACATTAATATACGGGGTTGATACAATAGGAAGGATACACGCAGCTACTAAAGATATTTCAGCAATGAAGCAGTTTGTTACTGAATACGCAAAAGCATTAGAAAGGGCAAGTAGGAAAATGGATGCAGGTCAACGTTTGCAAGAGAGTGACAAGTATATCATTATGCAAAAGGCTTTTGAACACGGGTTCAAGGGGGGTAAGTTTTCAGAAAAAAACGCTACTGTTAGATTTGTTCAAGATGCTTTTAAAAATATAGATAGGTCAATAGAAGAAAAAATGTTGAAGCGTGGTGGTACTAAAGACTTAAATTACAAGGCTTCAAGATTTGGTAGTGGGGTTGCACAATCTATATTGTTACCCGTTCTTAAAATACCTGCTAATATTGAAAATTCAGGGTTGTTTAAATATACATTAGGATACGGATTAGCTTTAAAAAGGATAGGTTCAGAAGCGATACGTGCTTCAAAAAATATGGACTATTCGGCACAACAAAGCATTACCGAAAATATAAAAAGGTTTGGTGAAGCATTTACTAAGCACATGAGTGAATTAGACCCTGACTATGCAGATAAAATAAAAGAAGGATTAAATAAGGGGCAAGTTGGCTTAGTTACTATGGGGATTGCTGCACACATGATAGCAACGGGGGCTTTAGCTTTTGGAGGCGTTTATTATCCGGGGGCAAGAAAGAAAAAAGATGCTTATGGTAATGAATTGAATTTTGGTGCTATATCATTAAATGGTAAAGTTTTCGACAACTATACTACTGCTATTTTAGGTCACTTAGATATAATGATGCCTTTCTTTATGGCAGCAAATTACATGACTGCAAAAGAAAATCAAGAAAGAATAAATCTTAATGAAGAAAACAGGGGGTTAGAGAAATACACTAAGAACCCCGAAGCGGTTGGGCTTGCAAATGACATTTTCATGGCAATAGAAGAAAGCCCCGTAAGAAATGTATTATCTTTGGCAGGCACACCCGAAAATGTATATCAAGGTAGTAGTGGAGTAATGGAAAGTTTCTTTTCAGTTGGGATTGCAAAAAGTATAGGAAAAGGTATAGATGACTACAACGGCGACCAAAGAGATATTCAAGATTGGAAAGATAGGCTTATGGTAAATAATGGATTAAATTTCTTAGTAAATAAAAAATAAACAATTATGCCATTAAAGAAATCATCAAGTAAGAAAGCATTTTCTGAAAATGTAAGGAAGGAAGTTAAAGCAGGGAAACCCCAAAAGCAAGCAGTAGCAATAGCTTATAGTGTTCAAAGAAAAGCAAAAGGTAAAAAGAAATAAAATGTCATTAAAAATAGAAGTTATAAAACAATTTAAGGCTAGTTACAATATTGATATAGTTCCTTTTGATGGGAAAATATATGGATACTTTACCACTAGAAAAATGGTTGGATTGGGCGGGACTTCTTTTAATAAATTCGGTTATCATTGGGTTGAATTACTAAGTGATGAAGATAATGTAAAAGAAGTAAAGAGGCATTTACCACATTCCCGTATTTGTAAGATGTACGATGCAAAACTAAGGAAAGATATTTACAAGGAAGTTGAACGAGTTAATAATGAACTGTTTAAAACAAGCGAATGTCATTAGAGATACATATAAAGGAAATACCACACGAAAAGTAATACAAAATGAGCATAATAAAACAATGTACAGTTTGCAATAAAGACTATGAAGTCAAACTAAAAGAACGATACGAATCTTCAAAGTATTGCTCTAGGACTTGCATGGGTAACGGACAAAAAGGTAGGCTTAATCCACATTCAGAAGAATGGGAGGCGAAGAGAATTATTGCAATACAAGAGGCTTCAAAGAATAGGATTTATCCTAAAGGTTACAAAAGAGTTAAAGAACATTATGAGCCAATGCTAGAAGCGGTTAAGAAAGCAAGAGAAAAAGACCCTGATATATTTAGAGAAAGAAGTATAAAAAACTTACCAAAAGATGTATCTGGCGAAAAAAATGGCAATTTTAGAGATTGGGCTACAAAAAAAAGTAATAACTTTAGGGTTCAGAACAGCTCAAACTTTAAAAAGTGGAGAAATTTAGTAATGGAAAAGAGTGGGCATAAATGTGTTTTATGTGGATGCGGTGGGAAGTTGGACGCACATCATATAATATCGTTGTCGGAATCGGTAACTCCTGCATTTGAAGTATGGAATGGAGTTGCCTTATGTAGAAGTTGTCATGTAAAAACAGATAGCTTTGGAAGTAAAGGAGTATTGAAAAGTATAAAAAAACAAAGCGAAAAAAAGGAAGGTTTGTTTATTTTAATCAAAGTAATACCACATGAATTTCAAGAATACAATACGGTGGGAAATTATAAATCTATGGGAGACGAAACGTTTATATTAGTATCAGAACAAGGAGATGAATTTTACAATAAATTAATAGCAATACACGAGTTAATAGAAGAAGCGTTAACGAAAAGACGTGGACTATCGGAAAGTGAAATATTAGACTTCGATTTATATTTTGAAAAAAGACGAGAACAAGGCTTAGTAGAAAAAGATGCAGAAGCGGGTTTTTGTAGCGAAGCACCTTACCTAGCAGAACATACATTCGCCACTTCGGTAGAAATGCAAATGTGCGCATTAGCAAAAGTTTCTTGGAATGATTATATGAATAACGAACATAAATAAAGCAATAATGACAAACCTAAAGGATAAGACAGTTTTGGTGTACGATTTTGGCAATTTTATAGAAGTAGCCCAAAGGTTAAGTCGTGACTTTGGCAGGGTTCTTTATTTTATGCCAACTGTAATAAACGGGTGGGTGGAACACAATCCCTATGATATAGGTAGGGGAGTTGAAGGTATAGAACGTATCTATGATATTTGGGATTACTATGAAGAAGTTGATTTATGGGTATTCACTCATATTCACGAAGGGGGATTGCAAAACTTCCTAAAAGCACAAGGTAAACGTGTTTTCGGTTCGGCTAAGGCAGGTTTATTAGAAACAGATAGACTTGGGTTCAAGCAACTATTAAAACAGCTAGAATTACCCGTAAATGGATATGATACGGCTAAGGGGGTTAATGAGTTAGAGGAAAAGTTATCTAAAGTAGAACATAAGTATATAAAATCTAGTTTGCGTGGAGACATGGAAACTTGGGAACACAAAAATTCAGTTACTTCTAAAATAGAAATAAACGATTTAAAGCACAATTTAGGCATATTCGATACCGAAGAAGTTTATATAATCGAAGATGCAATAGAAGCTGTTGGAGAAATAGGTTGTGACCCGTATGTGGTAAATGGCAAGTTTGTGGATAATACTTGTACGGGGGTAGAGGTTAAAGATGCTGCTTATGTAGGTAGGATTATGAGTTTAAAAGATTTGCCAAAACAAGTTACAGAAGTAAATAAGAAATTTGCACCCGTTTTAGAATCTTATGGGTATTGTGGGGCTTTTAGTACTGAAATAAGAGTAGATAAAAAAGGGGTTGGTTATTTTATTGACCCGACAATGCGTTTCCCCGAACCTAATACTGCTTTGACATTAGAAATGTACGATAACTATTCTGAAATAATTTGGATGATTGGTGGTGGGGAAATTCCAACAGTAGAGGCATCTGAAAAGTGGGGTGTTCAACTTATTATAAAATCAGAATCAGCAAAAAAACTTCCCGTTGCAGTTCAATTCCCTAAAAAGTATGCTAAATTTATAAAGATAAAAAACCTTGTCGTGGATGATGAAGGTACACATTGGTTTACGCCAAACGGTGAAGGGATGATTGAGATTGGGGCAGTAGTAGCAACAGGTAAAACATTGAAAGAAGCAAAAGAAAAGGCTACCGAAATAGCTAAATCGGTTGTAGGTTTTGATATTAAAATAAAGTACGAAGCACTAGACGAAGCGCAATCGGTAATTGACAATTTGACTAAAAACGGTATTAAGTTTATATGATAAACAATTATAGTGAAATTATATCTTACAATGAGGGGTATGATTACTTCGAGCAATTTCTTAGAAATAGGTATTTGTGGGAAATATTTAAACCGTTATCAGAAGATTTCCCCGTTGCAGAAGTTTTTGTAGGGGTAGTTAAGTTTATCTTATACGGGTTTTCTTTGGAAAGTGAAATGCTTAATACAGGGGGGATTTCTTGGGATAACTTAGCTAGGAGGATATTTACAAAAGTAGGATTGCCCGAAGTATATTATGATGAAGTTGCAAAGCTAAGAAATGATAATTTAAGGCTAAGTATTGATAGGTGGATTAAGTTACAGAATGATGATAACTTTGCCCAATATGTTGCATACAGGGGGTTAAGGTCACAATTCCTTTCAATAATGTCTTTGCCCGAACCTAAGATTAAAAATGATGATGGCACTACCGATTTGGATGCTTATGCTAAGATAAAATCAATAGTAGATGGCAAAATGGCAGCAGCAGAAAACGCAAGGGAATTAATGAATATGATGAATGAAGCTAAGTCGTCTTTTATTCAAAACCACGCAAAACTAAAAGTAAGTGTTGGGGCTGCAAACGAAATGTCAATGCAAAAAAACACGGCTTCGATAGAGGACTTTATAAATAGTAAGAGATAATGTTAAAAAAGGGGGTTACATATAATATTCAGCGTAGAATAGGGGAACACGATTATACCAAACCCCCATTGCCTAAAAACACGGATGAAATACTATGGTACAATGAAAAGCCCGAAAACGCCTATTGGAGAAGATTAGAGTTACCTAGTGTTTTTTATAATTTCGTTCCTAACTATACAGAACTAGATGCAGATGCTACACTACAAGATGAAAGTGGGCTTTATAAGTCTTTTAATTCAGCAGATAGCCAACTATTCATAGAAACAGTATCGAAAGAATTATATAGGCGTGAACACGGGGTTTTCTTCCGTAACAAAAATGAAATAGAGTACATTACGGGGCATCATTACTTCACTATGCAGCATTGCCGTTGTTATGGTAAAAGTGCTAGGTATGAAAAGTATGTGTCCACATTTGGGGATAGTGTGCCAAAAGATTATTTTCTTAGGGTTTATGCAGAATATGGTTATTTCTATAAATACCAACAAGATATTTTCTATTTGATAGACTTGGTTAATAAGGATGAAAATATACTTGGTGCTTTCATTTCTAAGGCTAAAAAAACAGGGGTTACTTTCCTTTTTTCTTGTTACCTACTAAACAAAACAACCCTTTACAAAGGGCAACAAGTAGGTGTAATGAGTATGAGTAAAGATGTTGCCATAACAAGTAACATGATGTACTTTTATCATGCTTTTGATGGATTGCCAAACATATTCAAACCCTCTACTAAAACAGATGCAAGAAGTGAAGGTCATACAATATTTGGGGCAAAATCATTTAGTGGTACTTCTTCACATAAGTCGGCATTAAACACAATGATGCAAGAAAAGGCACTTAATTCAAGAATATTCGTAGCCCCAACCGACCCGAAAGGATTTGATAGCCCTAAAATGACAGACGTTGTTTTAGATGAGTTTAATAAAACCCTTGCCAAAAGTAACCAACACCCAAAAGAAATATTTGAAACAAACAATGCCACCGTTAAGATGCAAAATGACATCGAAGGCAAAATGTGGTTATTTGGATACGTTTCAGAACAAAATGACGTGGGGGTTACAGAAGCAAGGGATATTTTCTTTGGCAGTAAATTACACACAAAAAGAGGCAGTAAAAGAACCCTTAGTGAATTGATATGCTACCACGTTTCTTCTCTTTATTCATTCCTTAGTTTGATTGATAAGTACGGGGAATGTGACGAAGTGGCGGCGAATGACAGTATCGAGGAAGCCTTAGAAAAAGTTAAGACCGACCCTAAAAGATACCTTTCAGTAAAAAGGCAGTTAGCCCGTACTGAAAAAGAGGCTTGGGAAATAGGTGGAGAAAGTTCTACATTCAATCCCCTACCAATAATAGCCCAAATAGATAGTGAATTAGAAGATAATGCAAACGGGGTACACGGGATGATACCTGCACGTTTGATATGGGATAATGCCGCTTGGGAAATGGGTAAAAAAGACAAACGCCCCAAAGGTAAGTTTACTAAAGTAAGATGTATTCCCCTTTCAGAAGAAGATGTACAAAATGGGTTTGAACCCGAATTTTGGATAGATAAGGAAGAATTTTATAGAGGCACTTTCAACGAAAGTTTATTAAGGGGGTACGATACAAACGGTTCTTTATTGCCCCCAAAAAGATTTAACAACGTAGGCGGTGCAGATACCGTTAAATGGGCAGAAGCAATAAACGAAGGTTCTAAATGTGCTTATGGGACTATGAGTATTTACGACCCAATTAGGGATAGTCGTGAAAGAAAGATAGCATCTAAGCGTTTGATTTCAGTTTACTTTGCACGTCCCGACAACCCCCGTGAATCTTACGAACAATTAGTAAAGGAAACAATATTCTTTTCTAAGATTAGTATAGTAGAAGCAAACGAACCCACTTATGCAAATATGATGTTGCAAGAGGGGTTAGGTTACTATATGATATTTAAGGATATGAAAGCCCCTACATTTACCCTTATAACATACGAACCGTGGATGCAATTAGGGGCTGATTTTAACTTTATAGTAAGGACAAGAAACGCCCACCAAAACGTACTATTAGAAACAATAATAAGAAGTGCTAAAGACTACCTTTATGTAGGTAAAGATGAACCTAATTATGTAGAAACAATACACTTTATTCCATTACTTAGACAGTTCTTGGATTTTGACCCCGAAATGACAAAACCTTCGGATTTGGTAATGATGTTTGGGTATTTAGTATTGGCGCACGATATTTATATGGCTACCATTTTGGGGCGACAAAACTATGTGGAAGATAGTCAGTTTTTCGGTAATTTCTTATGTGCTTTAAATGGTAAATATTCAAAACCCAATAAAGCCGCATAAATCATTAATTTTGCCGTATGCAACATACAAATAAACTTATCCCCTTAAAAGTAAACGCAGACCTTAGTGCCGCTTACTTTGATGCTTATACGGCTCGTTATCTAAAAAATGTTACTTCATACGAAAGTGCTACTAATGAGTACGGCGATATAAAAGAGGGAAACAATGCAGCATCATTAAAGAAGTTGCAAAGCAACGAATTGTATGTGCCTTTCGCTTTGCCAAGTGGAGATAATTATTGCATAGGTGCTAAAGGATTTGCAGTTACAAATGAAGTTTATTGTTTTATATACAACAGTAACGGCAATCATTCAATTTATAGAGTAAGTGCAAGCAATAGAACGGCTGATTTAGTTTATCAAAATGCTTGTTTAAATTTTCAACTACAACCACAATACTTCATTGCTTCAATAGTTTTATTACCCATTAAATTAACAGACCCCGACACGGGAATAACCGTTATAAAAAGAGATTTGTATTGGGCTGATGGCTTTAATGATGCAGGGTATCTAAGGGTAGATGATGCAATAGGCTCACAAGGTTTTAATAGTACAATCTATCCTTATTTTAATGGGAATTATGACCCTTGCTCTTTGATTAGGATGGGATTTGAAACCCCTGACAAAGAAATACAAATAGCAGAAATACCCGTTACGAGTGCAGATGTAGGCATACCCAATAATGTATTGTATCAAGGATTTCAATTTAGGATAAGGAACACAAACGTATTTGGCGTACCGTCCGAACACGGCATTATAAGTGATTTATATTTTAGTGGGGTAAATGATTGCATGGTATCAAGCAGTACATCCCCCCGTTGCCTATCATTGACCTTTGATGCGGGTAATCCATTTAACAATTCAATAGATGTAGAGTATAGGATAGGGAATAGCGACCAATGGTATAAAGACACTACACTATTTCTTTATCAAGGGAGTACAGTTGGTAGTTGGTGGACTAGAAGCAGAAATTCAAATGTAACATACAATGCTTCTACTAATCAAATAACATATACTTTTTGTAATAACGGCGAACAAACCCCCGTTTCCCAAGACGAAACAAATAGGACAGAAAACCCTATACCTAAGTCGCCACAAGTATTATTTGAATTAAATCAAAAATTGGCTTTAGCAAACTTTAAACAAGGCTTTTCACCTTTAAGCAGCAATATACTCAATAATTGTAAACTTACATTATCCGAAACCCCCGTTACTGTTACAGCAACTAGGACTATAACCATATTGGTAGCAATAATAAATGAAGTTACGGGCAATGTAAACGGGGTTTTTAAAAACGGCACACGAGGTTATGTATGGGGCGACCCCAATGAAGCACTAGCATATAAGCAGTATTTTACCAATATCTATCAAAGTGGGTTTATAGGGTACTTGAATGATGGCAGCGTAGCTATAAGTGAACAAGTTTATTGGAATGGTGGCAGTTATTCTTTAGACGAAACTTTTGCCAATCAGAATATAGTATTCCAACGGTTTACATTTACGGGGGTATCAGCAGGGGTTAAAGTTTTTAGGCTTGCGTCGCACTTATACGACCCGACAAGTGGGACTGATTTCCAATCCACAAGCACAACCGTAAGGGGGGTGTATCAAATAAATAATAATTATTTAAATATAGGTCAATACCCTTTTTTGACAGCCCCACAGAATGATTATGGTAGTGGCATATTGACTAAAGAATTAGTTATAGATGTAAGTAACGGGGATTATACTACATTTAATGATACTAAAATGATGGTTATTGCCGACTTTGCGGCAAATAGTGATTTATTAAGGGTTATTAGTGGGTATGTTTATGAAACATCGCAAAACGGATTCCCCCAAAGCCCTATGGAGTTAATAAGGCTAACAAACGGTCACGGGGCGACATCGGTTATTACAGACCATAATGGGTTTTATTGGTTTAGGTCGCAACAGGCAGGGTCTGTTTCTTGTGGGTTTAATTTTTATTATAATTGCGTTCAAGTTGCCGTAAGTTCATCTCTACAAGGGCACGGAATGACAACATCAGACATTACTATCAATACAAAGGATAAGGCTTACGAGCAAATGTTTGATTTACCATGCAATAGGGCTATAATACAAGGTAAGATTATATTGAACAATAGCAATGGCGAAGGAATACCAAATGTACCAATAGTATTAACTAGAGGTGGACACACTACAAGTAATGATGATGGGACATTCTCATTAGTGTGCCACGATGATGCTCAAAATGGTGGAGTAAGAATAGATGAATTAATTATAAGCGGTGGTTCTTGTGCTTTTACGGGGATAAATGGAACGACTATACCAACCATACCTATTACTATAAATGCTTGTACGGGCGGTTGTACCGAAAGGGTTTATGATATAGGTACTGTTTACTTGGAATACAAATCCTTCAAATCATTGCTTACGGGGGGAAAATATGCGTATGCGTTAATCCCTAAAGATGGGTTACGGGCGGGGTATGCTCAACCCATTGGCGTTTTGCAAGTCCCTTCTATTCCACAATCACAAGCGATAAACGCATATCAAACTAATTTACAGATAACAAATAATCCTACATTCCCTTTGGATATAACGGAGTGTACGGTAGCTGTTAGTAAAGAATTGTCATTATCTGATTATGTCACTTGGATAGTAGATAAAGTTGATTTTGTTGATAATACGGGTGCTGTAAACATTTATTCCCCTTCTCAAATTAGGATATGGTATGCTAGTTTAAATAAATTCAATGCCAATAATAATTACAATACAACTTGTAATTGGCAATTTATACCACAAGGGCAATCAACCCCAACAGTAGGGGACAAGGTATCATTTATATTAAATGGGGATAATTCATTTTTTAGTAAGAATATTTCAGCAGTAGTAAAATATGATACAACGGGGCAATATTTTTTGATAGACTACAATAGCGAATTAAAAGGGTTGTTAGCAAATGCTATTATAAGGATTACTAGACCTAATGCAATAAACAATGCAGAACAAATTTCGTATTATGAAATACCAAATAGTAGGATAGAAATAAAGAACGGTCAAGCACAAACGACAAACATTTTACTAAATCATTATGACACATATTTTTTAAGCCGACAAATCCCCGTCCCTACATTACTTACTACAACCCCACTTGTTACTACTATAACAAATACCACCACAACGGGGACGATAGTTGCATCCCAAGTTCAAACTTTTGACAGTAGCAATTCAATAATTTCTTTAAAAAATTTTGGGGTAAGATTTGAAAGCAAATCCCCTAGCAATACTTGGGGGCTTAATATTTATAATCAAGGGCGACCATTTACAAGCAATCTCTACGAGCAAGTAATACATAAAATAAATTCAGTAGCCCTAACAGGCACTTTATCTATCAACGGTGCTTTGAATTATTTGCAATATTTTTCAGATACATTGATACAAGATTTTGATGTAAAAAATACATTGGGTATTTCGGGGGCTGTATTTGATACGGGGGTTGTTTGGTTCTTGACACAATTCAGCAACTTTAAAGTAGGGTACAACGACAACCTGTTAAGAGTAGATTCAACAGGAACGGTAAGTGTTGCTTCCGCAAGTAATGTGTGGGGAAACCCTGAAAGAGAAATAGGGGATGTTTACGGATGCCAACTAATAGACAAGTGTAGCATACAGACTTTAGGTAAATTGACTATGTTTGTTGATAGGCAGCAATGTGATGTTTTGCAGTTTAATTTTTCTTCTTTCAAATCAATGATTAGTGATGAAAATGAGATACTGCCTAATGTGATAAAAGGCAAAATAGATAGTTCTTTTAGGGCTAAATTAAAGGCTATTGCAGCAGATGGCACTAAGTTTTTTGTAGGGGGAATAGACCCGCTTGAAAACAAATATCTATTGACCGACTTCTCTTTAAATAATATCAGTTACATAAACCAAAGCAGGAATTATACCCCACTAGACAACAATACAACAACATTTGATATTAATACTACCAATGTTACGGGGGATGTATCTTTTACGCCCGAAATGTATGCAAGTATTGATGGTGACTTATTGAATAAGCAGTTGTTCACATTTAACAACGGTGCAATATATTCCCACCATAACATAAATACGAATAACTCATTCAATGTGTTTTATGGGGTACAATGCGAAAGTATTATTGAAATAGTTTGTGCCACACAAGCATTGTCACAAGTGTTCTTCCAAGCACTATCAAATTACTGTAAGCAAAATCTTTTATTTGCAGATAGGATAATAACACAAACGGGTCAAAAGTCTTATTTGTTATTAAACAACTTTCAATGGGGTCAATTCTTTAGTTCGGCAGGATTCTTACGGGATATGAATACCCCTACTGATTCCAACACAACCCCAACAGTACTTGGCAATATCGTTCAAGAGGGTAACCCATTATACGGGCAATGGATACAAATAAGGTTAATAACAGACAGCAGTACTGCCAATAATTATATGGAGTACTTTGGTAGCGAAGTAACGATGTTTGATTCAAAGCGTGACCCTATATTAGAGAAGGGGCAACTTCGGGAATAACAGATGATATATATTTTGATTCCACCACACGGTAATCATTCCCATTAACGGAAACTATTGTGTTAGAAGCATAGCTAGGGATAGAAATAATATCTTCTTTTTTATATAGCTTTTCATTTGTAACGTAAGCTACTTTAAAAGCAATGGTTTTTCTTTTACTTAGTTCTTTGGTAGTTTCAAGGCTTTCTTTTTCTTTACGCCTTATTTCTGTACGCAAATCCCAATTAGCAGGGGAGTTGTGCATCTTGTAGAGGTTATCTTGTTTTGCTTGGTTTAGCTTCCTTATCTTTTCGTCACGACTTAAACGATAAGCAGCCAAACTATCTTCATTCAAGCATATTTCTTCTTGGTGTAAAAAAGTATAGAAGGGGTGTGGGATTATTTCATTGTCTTTTAAGATGCCGTAGGTTTGGATAAATTCCCCTGCAACTTCTTTAGCCAATACATTGAAATAAAAATCTGTTTCTGTTTCATCTACTAAGTAGTGGCTTTTAGTTTCACTTAATGAAGCAGATGATTCTATAAAATGATGGTAAATAAGTAAATCCCCTATTTCAGCAAGTGGCAGTTGTTTTTTAGCAATATCAGAAATAGATACTATCTCACCACATTGAAGGTTACGGGTGTACCATACAAAAGATTGGTGGTGGTATATTTCTTCACCTTCACGGTTTTTAACTAAGGATTCCTTTGAAACTCTAACTATTATATTAGGGGATATGGCGATGTATTTATTGCTCATTTTTTCTAGTTTAATTAATTCGTGCAAATTTATGTACTTTTACACAATAATTATAATTTATGGACTTATTTGCTTCGGAGTGTTACAAACAGCTTAATCCAAATAAAAAAGATGCAAAATGGTTTAACGATGTAATAACTATATTCAGACGAGATTGGGTACAGTTAGTCAATCGTGAACGTGCTATTGAAAATAGACAGATACTATTTTCACAGCAACCAATGGACAATGTAAAGGCTTTTTTTAGCGATAAAGAGTTTTTAGAAAATACCGATTTCGTTCCTTTGGGAATTTGGGGGCGTATATTCAATATCATCTTGGAAGAATTGCGAAGCGACCCCCCCGAAATAACAGTAAGGGCAAATGATGAATCAGCAATGATGGATAAGCAAGCAGATATTAAAAGATTGTCTACTTTTACCCAACATCAAAAAGCAGTATCTGAATTAAATTCAAGGGTAGGATTACCCCCTTTGCCAGCAGACGATACAAAGTTTAAGACCAACATAAAAGAAATGCTTTTATACGGGTTAGACCCCAATGACAAAGAAGATATAGACTTCTTTCATAGGAATGACTTTATCCGATTAAAGCAAGAAATCGCCGCTAACAAAGTAATAAGTGCCGTACTAAATGTAAACAACTACGACAAAGAAATATTAGAGGACAACGTTATAGACATTCTTAGCACAAATACTTGTACAGTACATAAATATGTTAGCCAAACAACAGGGGAACAAAAGATACAAAGGATATTCCCCGAAGAAGTATATGGCATATTTGGCAATAAACGTGATGGCTCTAGGGATATTTGTAACGGGTGGGTACAGAATGTCCCATTAAGGGATTTTATCGCAATGGCAGGTCAGGATTTCGACTTTGAAAGGGATTGGTATCAATTACTATGGGCTTTAAATTTCAGCAACAACAGCACCTACACTGGTTTTACACAGGGGAATAGGGAATACAACGGGAAACATCACCCAAATTACGAAAGCGATAAAGACTATTTCTCACAAGCGCAAGGTTATAGTGGGGAGTTTGGGGGCAAATTCCTTTCTTGGGAACAAGCCTATACTTATAATGTCCAAGTGGGGTATATAGAGTTTTGCTCGATAGATGCCACAAAGTCATACCTATCAAAAAAAGATAAGAACGGGAAAGAAATAGAAGTAGGCAAGATTGTCCCTTATGGTTATGACTTAGACGACAAAGAAGTTACAGAAGGGTATGTAGTAGAAAATATCACTAACGAGCAATTTTATTATAGTTACTTTTTACCGACTACAAGCATCTCCCAATGGATATATAATTTCGGCAAAGTAATCTATCAAGATACACAAGGGGTAAACGATGAATATTCTTGTGGGAATATGATAGTTTACCGTAAAGAAGGTGCAAGCGCAGTAGATATATCCAAGACGGATATTTTCAAGGCAAACCAAGCGGCTTATAGGATATTATGGTTGCTATCAAAAGTACAGCCTAACAAAGAAGATTACGATTGGGATGAAGTAATGGAGTTGGCGCAATTATTCAAAAGGGAATACCAACAAGACAATGAAGATTCCCCTATCTTTTCAGTAGGGAATATCTTAGAGGATATAGTAAAGGTTCAAAAGCAATCACACGTTAGGATTAGGGTAAGACCTAGAATAGATGGCAGAAAAACCCAAGACTATCATAGAATAGAAGTACAGCAACCCCGTGACCTACAATCAATGTGGATAGAATCAATAGAAAAAACAGCCATTGAAAACATTGCCCAAATGGTAGGGCTTAATGATGTAAGATTAGGACAAGTACAAAATGCAAGAAAAGGCTTTAAGGCTTCCGAAATGGAAACAACCCAAAGCGAAAAAAGCACAGGGTATATATTTAGGATAATACAGTATGTAAAAGAACGTATATGTACTAGGATACTAAACACAACCCAAGATGCAATAGCTTTTGAAGATAGTTTGGCTTGTGATTGGATTAGGTCAATAATAGGGGAATTACAGTTCAACAACTTGAAAAACCTAAAAGACTATGCAGATAAAAACAAGGCAGCACATAGATTAGGGTTATATGTAGGTAACTACATTACAGCTATGGATAGACAAAAGGTTATCCAAGCAGCAGATATGGCATTGGCTAATCAAGACGGCAAAGGTGGAATAGAATTAAACGAATGGGGAATTATTACCCGTGAAAAAGACCCAAGACAAGGGTTAGCATTATTAGAGCAATATCGTGAGAAAGCAAGAAAGCGTACAAGAAAAGAAAAGTTGGAAGAAATAAAAATGCAGCAAGACCACCAAAAAGAAATGCAAGCAAACGAAGCTAAAATGCAACAAGCAAAAGATGCAGCAGATATTCAAAAGGCTCAAATCCCTGCACAAGCTATGGTACAAGTTGCACAACTTAACAATAAGACTAAAGAAGATATTACAGATAAGAAGATAGAAAACGAACCTGCAAAACAACAGACAAGAACGGCTAACCAAAAAGACTTAGCTACACACAAATCAGATTTGCAGCAACAAGAAAGTTACTAAATAAAAAAGCCCCTAAATAACTAGGGGCTTACCTTCTTTTACGAGTTTTTCTTTTACAGTTTTTAGTATAGCCGAAAGTGTTGATTTTGCTAAACCAATATCTCCATTAAATAGATATTGAAATATCATTTCTCTACTTTCTTCGTATCCTCCATTAGCCCTTTTTGGTTGTTCTAAACAATCATAAAACTTTTTAAGGTAGTCAAAATCTAATTTAAGAGAGTTGTCTATATCTTCGTACATTTCGCCCCTTAATTTCATTTCTATTGTTTTCCAAGACCAACCATTGTCCCAAAATTCTTCTATTAAATGTAGCATAGAAACTTCAACCCCTGTTTTTTTAAAATTGGCAACAGCGATAGATATGGGAACCCCATCTTGGTAAAATAGTTTACCAACACCCTTTAAGCACACAAACCTTCCTCCAATATATTCTACTAAAAATTCACTATTCATAATTTATATTTTTTCAATTAAAACGGGTTGAATAATACCCCTATCAATAATTGTGTTGATAGGGGTATTTGTTTTTTGGGATATTATCTTTAATGCCTCGTGTTCGTCAGTAGATATATAAGTACTACTCCAAACCCTTTTTTGACTAACCATTTCAGTTATACATTCGGGACATTCATTGAAATCCCTTATCAAAGTTATTATTTTCTTTCTAAGATAGGAACGTATAGTAACCTTTGGGTTATCCCTTTTAATTTTTTCTTCAAATGCTTTCCACTCGTTTTCAGTCCTAGTGGGTTTTAATTGAACAACGTTCCTTTTTGCCATATAATCACTTTGAAAGATTACAAAGGTAATGGAATGTTATTTAAGAACAAAATCGGTTGCAATTTTACATCGTAATTAATTATTTATGATTCGCACCCACAGCAAATTCATTTTCAACACGGATACAGAAATAACAGGAGGAGGCGGTGATGATGCCGCAGTCCTAGAGGCTAGGAAGAAAAGAGACGAATATTATAGTTCTTTGGAAACCCCTGCAAATAAAGTTGATAACGTAGATGATAAGTCAGAAGAAGTTATTGACGAAACCCCTTTAAAGATTGGCGCAAAACAAAGAGAAGAAGTTACCCCAATAGTTGAAGAAAAAAAAGACGATGCCCCTGCTAAAATCGAATTGACAGACGAAGCAGTCGCAGAATACCTTAAAAAGAAAACGGGTCGTGATGATGTTTCTGATTTATTTAAACCCGTAGTTGATGAAAAGGCAGAAAAATCAAGACGTAAATCAGAATCCCTTGCTTGGGGGTTACAAAACAAGCTGATTGATGCAGAAAGTTTTGAATTGTTTACAAAAGTAAATGCAAACCCACACCAAGCAGTTTATGAACAACAACTTGAAGAAGCAAGACAAGAAGAAGGATTTGACGAAGATGATTTCAAGGCGGAATATGACGAAAAGTTTGGATTAAACGAAGATAAAGAAAGCGCAAAGTATAAGAGAGGGCAAAAACTTCTTAATGCACTTGCAAAAAACATTATCGAAAGTACATTCCCCGAAATAGTAAGCCTAGAAAGCAAATACAGTTCTTTTGAAGAAGAAAAGTCAAAAGAAGAAAAGATAAACAAAGAAGTTCTTTCAAAAGCCCCAACATACAAGGCTATTATAGAAGAAGTAAAGACCGAATTGAAAAGTTTGGAATTGCCAATAGCAGGAGTTGATTGGACTTTAAAAGTAGATGCTAGTGAAGCGATAGAAGGATATATTGAACACTTCTTATCTGAATCAGAAGCTAGAAAGCAAATACTAAACGGTGCTACAAAAGAGCAAATATCTACAATAGTAAAAAATGCCATCATAGTAGAAAACTTGCCAAGCATATTGTCAGATGCGGTAAACAAGGGGGTTATCAGACACAAGGGGGGATTGAAAGGTATATTGAAAGACAGGGTTGCATTAAGCAATGGGACAGAAGTAAAGACGGGGATAGAAAAAAGAAACGCTTATTATAGTGCGGAAAATAATTAAAACAAACAAACAATAAAATAAAACAATATGGCAATACCTTCATTTAGCAACTCGCCTAGATTCCAACAAAAACCTTTTACGGTTGATGGGTTATTGACAATGGCAAATTTAAACCAAGCGATAGGGGCTATCACTTGGACAGGTTCAGCGCAGAATGCGTTAGGTTTGAATAAGAATGACCTGCAAGGGACTACATTCCAGAAGAACATCATTCACGAATTGATTAACCTAAAAGGGGAAAACATAGATTACAACTTTATGTTTGACTTGTTCAATACAGGGGAAACAATGGTGAACACTAAGCGTTTCTACAACAGGTATGCAGGTGAGCCAAACTTTAATATTTACTTTGGTGCTACTGTAACAAGTACTGCAACAACTGTAAACGGTATTACTACCCAAATTGCAACAGGTACTATCATACCTTCAAACCACAGCCAAAACGGGGTTTACTCTTTGCCATCAGCAGGGTATCGTATCTTGGATAAAGAAACGAACACAATGTATGAAGTAGTTGCAAAGGATTCAAGTATCCCTAATGCACATAAAATCCAAGTGCGTTCTTTGGCTTCAAACACAACCCCTATTACTTTGTATGCCAACAAGCCTTACTTAGTATTGGAGGCGGTTGCGGTAGGTGGTTATTCTTGTGCTATCCCTAAAGAAAGTTTTGAAACTTTAGGTTGGGCTAGAGAAAACTATTTCCTAAGAGCAAGAAAAGATGCTTCTTATCAAATTGATACTTTGCGTGGTTTGTTAGACCAAGCACGTTATGCAGTATTCATTGATGCAGAAGGTAAAGAGTTTGATGCTTTCGATACTTATGAAATGCAACAACTTAGAAAGAAACTAAGATATTTCTTGAATATCCACTGCTTTAGCGGTAGTCCCGATTTCAACTCTGTATATCAAAATACAGGCGGTTTGACAAATCAAGGTCTTGATAGTTGGACTATTGGTTTCTACGGTATGAACCCTTCATTGTTTTATGGTGGTGCTTCATTGATTCCTTTCTCTGCATCTATTGGATTTGATTGGGAAAGTGATTACGAACCATTCTTGCTTTACAATGATGGCTTTAAGAGAACAAAAGAATTTACTGCTTTGGGAGGCTTAGGGTTCAACCTTAAAACAGTTGACCGTACAAATAAATTGGTTGCCCGTACAGTAGTAGGTACACTTGCTTTCGATGCTTTCAAAAGAAGTGCAAATGAAAGAGGTGAAAAAGATGCCGAAACAGCAATCAACAAAATCGGTCTTTCTGCATACTCTTATAAGGGTCGTGTAGTGACATTGAAAGAACTTGGTGCTTTAAGTGATGAACGTTCAATAGGTTCTGATAACAACCGTTACATATCTTACTTTATGCCTCACGGCGGTTTGACAGACGGTAACGGTAAAGAATTGAAAGCTATGGAGTTCTATCAAATCCAAAGCAATCAATGGGGTGGTGCTTACACAGAACACTACCGTGACTTGCGTAACCTTGCAGGTGGTTGTGAAGCAATCGAAATTGATTGTGAAGAATCAATGTGTATGATTTTGCATAACGCAGAGTTCTGGGCAGTTGCACAAGGTTATCAAAACAACTAATTAAACAATAAAACGTAGATAAATGACAGAAGTAGCCACAGCTAAACCTTCTAGCAAAAAGAAAGAAGTACAGGTATTAATCTTTGAAAGTACTATTAAGGGGGATAGCGGATTTAGGAGAGAAATCGCCCCCAATGTAATGTCACAAAAGACAGAAGATGTAAAGTCTTTCCCTAGTGTGATTTACCTTCCTACAATTAGTTACAAGTGGGATGAAGAAGGGAATCAAATCCCAATTAGGTATGTAAAAGGAATCTATGAAAACGAGATTACCAAATTACAAGCCAAAGGCATCCAAACTAGAACCAATGAAAACGGGGAGTATATCCCTAGTGGGGAGAAAATAAAGATACCAAACGGTATCCTAGTTCTTAAAGACGAAGGTGACAGGGGGATGTTTTCTTTTATGAGGGATTGCGCCTTTAACGAGAATGCAACAAACAGACCTGATGGGGATACATCAAAGAAGTTCTTTAAAGTAATTGAGCCTTTGAAAGACGAGGAACAATTTAACGACAGGTGGATAGTAAGTAACAAGGCTATTGGGTATGTTGCTAACTTAGTCAAGAAAGAAGGGGGCAAAAACGTTTACCAAACAACTAAGATTGATACATTGTTATCATTGTTCAATGCTTACGGTGGCGATACATACTCACAAAAATTAACAGTATTGGCAGGTATGGCAAGTGCAGACCCCGAAACGTTCCTTAATACTATTACCACTTTGGATGATAATGTAACAACATTGATTGTCCACGCAAAAGAGTTGCAAGTTATAAACATAGGGGCAAATACAGCCTCATTTGTTGACGACAATAAGGTATTGGCTAATTACGAAGGTAAAAATTTAAGCGAAAAGACTAAGATTAAACAAATCGCAGAATTGCTTAAAACACCTGAATATGCAGCTAAATATCAAGAGTTGATTGCAAAGGTTGACTTAAAAGAAAAACAAGTTTCAGAAAATTAAACAATATAAATTATGATACAAGCGTTAGTATTAAGAAAAGGGAATCAGATTGATTTCGTGAAATCCCAACTAATAGGTTCTTTACAAGAAATTGCTACCCCTTTAGAGGGCGGTCACTTAGACGGCGATTATTATGCAGTTCCTGTTAATGAGGGGTTTGTTTCCGATTACGACTATATCCCTTATAACCTTGCAGACAGCCCTAATCAGCCATTACCATTGTGGGGTATCCCTGTATTCAAATTGTCTATGACTAATAGTTCAGACAGTTGGATAGTAGTAGGTACTTCTGCACAATATGTAACTGCTTCCAATGGGGGTACTGCATTGCCAACTACAACTGCATACTTGAATGGTTCAGCCAACCCTTACAATTCTGTTTATTACATTCACGGGGCTGCAACGCTTTATGGGGTACAAACAGTATATGGTGCAGATGTAAACGGTAACACAACAGTTAATCTAGCATTGCCTACCTTGTCAGGTAGCTTGCAACTATTCCCTTTTGCAAACGTGAATGGTACAGAAGCATATCCTACTGCATCAATAGCAGGTACAACTTATACAACCCCTGCAAACCTATTGACATTTGCAAATGCACATTGGACTACAATCGGTTCTACTACTTTCACTTGGGCTTTAAGTTCTGATAACCTTACCTTGATTGGTACGATTACAAACTTTAGTGCTACCACTCCAATAGTATTTGGTGGTGGTGTGATTGCGGTGAACCCTGCACTTTAATAGTAAATAAAAGTAATTAATGTCAACACCTGCTCCTTATATTTTTGGTAATACCGTTGCGGCGTGTGTCTTAAACGAAAACGGGATAGACTTCCTTGATAGGGTAAACGGTCTATCCTGTTCTCCAAAGGCATTGTATGTTCCAACAAAGGCATCTGATTTAAAGTTTGATAACTACGATAGATGGGCTGTACCTATTTCAGATAATGGTGTTTTTACGGGGTTTGATTACAATACATTAAGGACGGGGCAATATTACTTAACCCCACCTACCGTAGATAGCCTTCCTTGTTTCTTAATTAAAGAACCTAGAACATCTAAGTATTGGTACATATTTGGGGAATTGACAGATTTGATGGCAGCAGCTAGTGTCCAAAGTGGGGGTACGGTTATATTGATGCAAGGTATTGTACAAATAACAGACCCATTTAATTCACCTAGACAAATTTTTGCAGTTGACCCTACATTGTTCCCTAAAGTAATTATACCACAAGTAAGTATCAATCAAACAAATGATGGGACTATTACTTACTTTGCGGCAGGGGTTAATTACACAACCGTAGCGTTGCCAACACTAAGTGATTCTTTAAAATATTTCCCACAAGGGATTATCAATAACGTGTTTCTTCCAACAGCACCAACTACATATTCTACACCCGCAGCATTGTTGACATACTTAAACGCAAATTATACAAACGGGGGTGAAATTACTTGGTATCTTGATTCGACTAATTCAACATTATTCGCAACAGGATTTACTTTGGGGGATAACTTTGGTACAGTAATAACAGCCGTGTAAATAGTTGCCCATTGCGCTGTGGGTGGTGGGTAATAGGGCGGCTGATTTTCGGTTCGCCCTTTTTGTTTTTAAAAATTTAGAATATGTCATTAGTAATAACAAATTCTCCCGATATAGGTCTTTTAAGGGTAGCCGTAACTTTTGATTTGACACAAAATGTTGATTCAAATGGCAACGTACAGCCAACCCCTAAAGTAAAACTACAAAATCTTAGTACGGGAACAAACCTACAAAATGTATCATACGCATTTTTGGTAATATCACCTTCACAAACAATCATACATAACGGGGATATTAGTAATCCTGATATTGTGGGGGTTTGGTATAATACGGTATTGGACGATAGATTCCCTATGCCCGCAGGTAATATAGAATTTTCCCCTGTACCTTTTACATTTCAAGTAACTTGTCAGGATAGTGTAGGGAATATATATACCGCCCCTGTACAAAATGCTACAATAATAAGACCAAATGGGAATACTACTGCTTCGCAGGATATGACAGGTTTGGCATCTACAATAGCAACGGTACAATGTAGCCAACAAAGCGTTTTATTCCAAGACCAAACAAATTATGGTTACAATGGTTTGATAGGCACACAAATATCATCTACACTAAGCCTTAAATATCCTTTGGATGGGACAGGGACAAGCCCAATCCCTTTTGTGGCTAATAATTATGCCGTATGTTCTGCCCCACTTACAGTAAGTTCAGATGCTTATGAATTTGTACAAAACTCTATTTACAATTACGCATACGGTAATGATACTTATGTAACCATACTTTACTTCCAAAGAAAGACATTTGCTGCATTATGTAATATTGACCTTTCCCCTTTAGTATGTGAAATAACTAAATTAGAGGATACTATCAGATATGGTACTTGTGTGGATATATCTGCCGCAAGAGACCAATTAATGCAAATTAATAGCCTTTTTATACAAGTAGTAATTGGCTTATGGCAGCCACTTACGGGCGTGGATGTCCCTGCAACTATTGAAAAGATAAAACGTATTGGTAAATTTTCTTGTAATTGTTATGGCATTGGGTCAGGGATAGTTACGGGTAAAAATGCAATATCAAACGGAATAAACTACATACTTAATCCTAGTGGGGATATAACAGGGTCTTATTCTGCAACAGGGAATAACGTAACCCTTACAATAGGAGATATTACTTATCTAGTGGCAGTTGACCCTTCAAATGAAGATGCTTATTCTTGGAGTACTTCTGTTTCGGGAGACCAAAAGACATACACTCTAAAAGTAAACGAAGCAGTACTTGCACAAGATTTGGTTAATGCTATTTTGGCTAACCCCAATTTGATAAACCAATTAAACCAAAGCAGCAACTTTGATATAATAGTAGACGGGAAATGCGTATTCAATAGTAGTGTAGCAAATAACTACACTTTCACATTGTCCAATATCCCAACAGGGGTAGGTGTGTATGCAATATTGACTTCTTTCCAACTACAAAGCGAAAGTATCCTTACTAACTTTACTTTCAATACTAATAACTTACCTGCACTACAAACATATCTTAACACTTTAGGGATAGGTACTTTTTCAGTAAGTGGGGATTCCCCCGCAGATGGCACTATTCATATAGTATCTAACACTAATCCTAATGTAATCATAGGGCTTAACTATTCAGTTGCTAGTTCTAATTATGCGGCTACATTTACTAAGACAAGTGGGGGGTATGTTCCTATCCCTGCACAAACAGTAATACAGAATATAATCAATAAAATCTGTACACTAGATACTAGCGAAGTATTCACATCCCAATCTTATACCGTTCCTGCTTTAAATAATTCAACAGGATTAGAGCAAGATATAGTAGTAGCACAAGGGGGTGAATTAGATATTTACATACAAGCGGTAAATACTGCTTTAGGTAGTTTAGTTTCTTATTCTTTAGGGAATAAAGGAACAAATTGTAATGTAGTCAAGGGGGTTTTTGGTACACCTGCAAGTTCTGTTTTATCTACTGATATATTGTTAGGTGTTTTTGCTAATGCGTGCGGGTTCGCAACTCCCCTACAATTAGCAAGGGCTATAATGGCAATAGGTATCACAGATACACAATTCTTGAATAATTTTTGCATAGCATCGACTATTTGTGCAAATACAACAAGTTGTCCACTTATACTTTCTTTCTTATATAATATTTCGGGGACACATTTGAATATTACCAAGTTGGCTTTTGACACAATACCTACATCAGCACAAACAGTAACAGTCCTTTATCGTGTTAGTGGACATTCCCCTGCATATCCTTATACAACATATTCTACCGCAATAACAGTAGGTAGCAATGGGTATTTAGTTACACCTGTAAGTATTCCTGTTACGGTGGGGGTTACTTACGATATTCAAGTATTGCAAAATTGTTCAAGTCCTGCAAGCGGAGTAGAACAAACAATATTAGTTACGCCACCATCAATAGCGACAGTAGTACAATTAGGTACAGTACTTACAACGGCGGTTTGTAGCCAACCTTATACCACCATTTATACGACTTCTTCTTTTGCTAGTGGGGTTACACTATATACAGATAGTGGCACATCAATACCTATTTCAAACACTATTACAGCAGTTGCATTAGGGGATGGTACTATATGGGCAGTAACAAATGCGGTAGTAGGTGCATTACAATCAATAAATTGCCCTTAATAGATGATAGATTCATACGACTTATATCAAGATTTATGTTCGGAAGCCAATACGTTTCAAGGGGGGTTTATCCCCCCTGCTACGGTATTCATAAGGCATCTTAATCTTATTAACTATGAGTTATGGGAAATGGGATGCCGTGAATCAGAAAAAAGCCAAGAATGGAGGGATAATATGCGCCCGTTTTTAGTTTCTCAAAATATCATAACAAACCCCGCTACATCATACTACACTACTGCTAATATACCTAAAGACTACGGAAGGTTATTCAAAGCAGGGATGATAACAGTAAAGACAGATGATAGTGTAATAACAATCCCCAACGATAAAGTAAACAAAGGATTGTGTTACAAAGATGAAGATAATCAAGAAGTAACTCCGCCTGCACAAAGCATTAATGACTACTTAAATAGCATAAGAGAAGTAGATATTACAGAGGTAGACTTACAACGTTGGGATGCTTGTTTAAACCACGAATTTGAAGATAAAAGACCTTCAATGAGTAAACCTAAAATGGTACAGGTAAACGGGGGATTCAACGTAGCCCCTAGAGATGTAAGCGTTGTTGTCCTATATTATTTTAGATTGCCAAAACAAGCTACATTTGCATACACAACAACAACCCCCAATTTAAACACGGGTGCAGGGGGGCAAATAGTTTATGATTCAAAAAATAGCCAACAATTAGAGTGGGGGGTAAACCTTAAAAACGAATTTGTTGGAAGATTATTAGAGAAGTTTGGAATAGTTACTAGAGACCAATTTATAGAACAATACTCATTGCATAGAAATAAAGGATAAATGATTTACCCAAATGTTACATATCAAACCTTAGCGGCTCTATTACAAGACACGAATACTATTTGGATACCAAATGGGGTTGGGGATATAACGGGTATTTTTGGTAATGCACAGATAAATGGGTTGGCTAAATTTATCCAACAATCCCCCCTTAATTGGAACGGGGCTAAAACTATAACAACAGGGGGGGATATAACATTATCAAACGGGGTAACGGTAATAAGTGGCATAACCCCTACTTCTATCACTTTTGGGGACAATGTATATAACGAATGGATTATAATAAACCTAACAGGGGATGATGTGAACCTTGCAAGCGGTAAAGTCTACTATACTTCTTTTGGTGAACAACTTAATTATATCCCTGCAAATCAGGCTTTAAGGATAAGCAAAGGGATAAACTCACTATGGTATCAATCCAATAACTTTACATCAACTAGCGGCAGCGGAAATACCGTATTCAATGAGATAGATGCAATAGTAGGAGTGGATTCCCCCATTATAATTCCTGCAAACGCCACTACATATACTATAAATTCTGCTAATATAGCAACTAAATCAGTAAAGGTATATATAGACGGCACAAGAATATTTCCAAATATTGTAGGGCAACTTAGCGTAGATATAGTTTATACCCCTACCTTTGTCACAATTACATTCTTTAACTATTCCATAGATAACCCAACAGAGAACTTAGGATTACAATATGGGATGAAAGTAATAATAGATTATGCGATTAGTAGTGGGGGGAGTTCGGTAGATACATTTGATAATACATTTGACAATACGTTTAGTTAAAAATTAAAATAGATATATGAAGAAAGTTATTTTATTAGTTTTGTTGGGGCTTGTTTACTTTGAGGGGAAATCCCAATTAACGGATGCTCAATTAATAGCACAAGCAGATACAATAAAAAATGAAACAAGGGCAGGGGCAAATACTGCGACAAGGGTTGGAAGGATGTTTGAAAACATTATCTACAACAAGATAAATAATTCAAAATTTATTGATAGTACTAAAATACCTTATTTGGCTAAGAATAATAATTTTACAGGCAATAATACTTTCCCCAATATAAACGTAAGTAACAATAACGATGCAAGTGGGTTATCAGTAAATGGGGACATTACTACAATAGGAGATATTAATAATAATGATGCAGGAACTGCCCTATCAATAGACGGGCATTATAATACATTGACAATAAATGGTCTTTTGGGGTTTACTAGCGGTCAATTAATATCATCAATATCTACCGATACCGCAATGACAAGTTATTCAAATGCAATATTGCCCACACAAAACGCAGTAAAGTCTTATGTTACAAATCACACGCCTAATGTTAGTGGTTTTCAAACTGTTTCTAATTTATCAAATTCATTAATTAGCGATAGTTCTAGTACAACTAAATATCCAACAGTTCAATCGGTAGGTAGATATGCACAATCTTTAAGCAACCTTTCAAATAACGTCACATCAGACAGTGCAAGTACAACCAAATATCCTAGTGTAAATGCAGTAAAAAGATATGTTCAAGCAAATTCATCATCATTGCCATATACAGAGTATGCTTGCTTGATAACACAAACATCTACTTCTGCACCTACATTAACAGTGTTGTCTAATAACACGGGGGGGACTTTTACAGCAACAAGGGTTGCAAGCGGTTATTATACAATAACATTTTCAGGCGTAACTACTACAACATCAAAGATGTTCCCTATAATTTCATGCACCAATGCGCAAGGGTTGATAGTTAGTGCTTATTCTCAAACAAGTACTACTATAACTATTCAATCTCTTAATTTAAGCGGGATACCTACTGATGGTATAATGACAAATACTCCATTTTTTATTAGATTTTACCCTTAATAAATAACAATTAAATAAATGAAGATACTATTAACTATATTATTAAGTTTGTTTTTGGTAGGGGGATTTTCGCAATCACTTCCTAATTGGCAACCCGTACAGAATGCCCCAATGAATTATTATCTATGGTATGGACAAAAAGATAGTGTTTATATGTTTTCCCCTAAAGACACTTTTAACGCACGTTATCCAAGTATGGTAATGAGAAGTGACGGTACTATGTGGAAAACATTAGGAGGTAGTGCTAGTTGGACTTCTTTAGGTGGCGGGGGTGCTAATGATAGTTCTTCTAATTTTTATTTGAAAGATACTCTTTACGCACACTACGATACCCTTTTTTGGATGAAGGGGACTAACACTTATTATACTAGGATAGATACTTTTTCGGCAAACCCAACTTTGTATGGGGCTTCTTTTGGAAAGTATGTGGCAGGGAATACCCCTATTTGGAAAGGGTTAACAGCTAGAGAAGCTATACTAGATGCGATAACACAATGTAATCACCCAAATTACGTTTCTCCAAATGCTACTATATCAGCAAGCCCTTCATTTGGACAATATGAATATGGGACTAATTTAGGGACTATTACGTTAAGTAGCGGTTTTAGTCAAAATAACGGTGGTACACTTTCAAGTACTACTTACACAGCAAACGGCACTCCACTAGGGGGGAATACATTTACTATATCATCCCTTACAACAACTAATACTGCCTTTGTAAATAAGGCATACGGGCAAGGTGCTTGTATAAATAATAACTGTGGTCAATTAGACTGTACGGGTAGAATAAATGCAGGTAGTGTAAATAGCGGGACAAGTAATTATACTACAGGGTATAGACGTTATTATGGTTGGATTTTAGATACAACGGGAATAACAACTGGCGGGCAAGATTTAGCAATAAGGTCAGTTATAGATATTACTCAATTTAATACATCTGCCGTTTTCGGTAGTTCTATATCCCCAATAAGTACGGGGAATCCTCCAAGTGGGTCTGCTTATTACATATTTGGGTATGTTAGTTCAAGCCCTACAATGAGCGATATAGTAATAAACGGTACACCATTAGGGATAAACGCCTTTAATGTTAATGTAAGGTCTAATTTTACTAATTCACAAGGCGCAACAGTATCAATAAGGATATATTACAATAAGAATAAGCAGTTTGGCTCTTTTTCAGTTTATACAACATCTAATTAAAAATGAAGAAACTAATATTTATAATAATTTTATTTATAGGCTTTTTATGTAAAGGTCAAGTTGTATATAATGGTCTAGGAGGATATGTCCCCAATGGTAACTATGCAGGGTATTATGCTACATATATGCAAGGTGCAACTAAAGTGTACTATAACCAAACTGCAATGTTTAATGATTCTGTAAAGGCTTATTTACGAGATACATTGACATATATGGCTTATACCAAAGCAGATAGTTCTTATTGGATTTTAAGTGGTGGGATTGCAAATAGTAACTTTAAAAAAATATCCCAATTTAGCAGCGTGCCACCAACTGCAACAATTAAAGGGGTGGGTAGTATAGGTAATATAGCGTACTTTAATGGGACAACACAATTAGGCTCTACAAACAATCTTTCAATAGATACCCCTAGTGCGACGACATATTATTACATAGGTAAAACAACCAAAAACAATTATATCCCACTAAGCACAGACCCTTCTAATCCTAGTGTCGGAATATCGGTTTATTCAAAGACTAATAATGGCTTTACAGAACCCTACTACATAGATAGTCTTGGCAATTCAAGTAGGTTAAGTACAGTAGGTGGAAGTAGTAAAAATACGGGGACGGGGATTTCCCCACTAACGCCCGTTTGCCTTGATTCAACATCTAGCATAGCAAAAGCAAAAGGTAGTAACCCTAGATACCCCCCTTTTGCAATATCTTTAGATTCAATACCTAATAATGGATATGGAAGAATAGTTTATAACGGGGGGATAGTAACGGGGCTTAATTTAAGCATATACAATGCAGGACAAAACGTTTATCTAGGCGATAACGGGGGAATATCACCAAATCCCTCTACATTATACCCTGCAATAAAATTAGGGGTAGTTACTTCTAATACTTTAGGTTCAATGCTAGTAGCAATAGGTAACGTTCCTAAAGATAGTTTAAACACACAAACTTACGTTCCTTACACAGGGGCTGTCTCTAATGTCAATCTCGGCACGAATAATTTGACAGCAAATAATTTAACTACTACCGCTGTCGTATCCTCAATACTTAAAACAAACAGTTCTGGTACATTAGTAGCGGCAACGGCAGGTGCATCAAACGACTATTTAGCAGGAAGTAGCCTATCTGCAACTCGCAACGTTTCAACAGGGTCGATATTCACTTACAACAGTTCAACGGGGGCTTATAATTTGGATACGACTAAATTGAATAATAGTGTAAGTTCATTTTTGAGTGGTTCTATTTTATTTGCTCAAAATGGGAATATACAACAGGATAAAATAAATTTTTTTTATGATTCTACTAACTCAAGGTTGGGAATAGGTCATATTTATTCAAACTATACTAATCTTATTCCATTTATGACTACTAACACTGCACCAAGCCCGTTTGTAGCTAGTGCAACTAATTTATCCAGTACAAGTGCATATCAAGCATTTCAAGGTACTCTTTCTTCTGCTCACCTTTCATATCCTGCATATCTTACTATATATATGGGTGGTAGTCAACCTATATCTGCTTATTCTTATACACCAGCAAGCTCTTGTAATACGTGTGCTCAATCTACATGGTCATTCCAAGGGTCGAATGATGGCACTACTTGGAATGTGCTTGATACTCAAACTAATCAAACTAATCAAACGGCTGGTGTATCTTATATATATAATTTGTCCTCAGTGGCAACCTATTCGTATTATCGTTGGTATGTAACGAATACCGTTTCTCATGGCGGACAGGCACAAATGGCGGGAATGTCATTGTATTACAATTCTGTTATTCATATTGCCCCTTTAGCAAAGTTGCATATAAATACGTCTGTTGCCACAGAAAAAGGGCAGATAATACAAGGCGTTGCTTCACAATCAGCCAACCTTCAAGAATGGCAGAATAGCGCAGGTTCTGTATTAGCTAATATTGATGCAAGTGGCAATATTAGTAATACAGGGACAATAACTTCAACAGCAGCAATCACGGGGGCATCGTTTAATGCAACTGCAACAAAAACAACCGTCTCCGCCTCAACAAGCGGCACAGTAGTATTTAGTCAGCCATTTGCAGGAAGTAGCTACAAGAAAGTAATTATCTACTGTAATGCTGCATTGGGTACGGCTTCTTACACTTATCCGACAGCATTCACAAATACACCAACGGTAGTATCTACCAATGGATTAGCAACAAGTTTAGTCACAAGTATAAGCACCACAGCGGTGACAGTGACGGGGAGTTCGAGTAGCGGTTTTTTAATCATAGAAGGCTATTAAAATAATATTATGAAAAAGTTATTTATTGCAATCAGTTTATTTTTAGTTATTGGCGCAAAAGCGCAATTGGTACCCGTAGTGGATACGAGTTTTCACCCACATATAGACACCACTATTACGGGCATTACAGCGTGTCAGATAGTGCCTATCAAAGCATCGTTAAGCAATGATACTGCTACATTGGTAAGCATTTCAGTAATCAGTGACAATCTATCTAATTTGGCGAATATCAACTTCTCTTTTTTGAAGTCCGAACTTACCCCAATGAAAACAATCACTTTCACAGTACAAGGTCAAAACTATATAGATTGGAACAACAACGAGTATCTATTCAAGTTGGTAGCGACTTATCTCTCCCGTAGCGGCATTCAATTAACATTCAAATAATAAAATCACAGATTAGACTATGTTACACCACATTAAACAGACAGCAGACGGATTTGCAACACTAATAGGGGGATTAGGTTTTTTTGCAGTATCGGCAAATGTAGCCGATTGGACTATGAAGATTATCTCATTTGTATTGGGGTGTGTTGTATCCGTTTTTGCCATAATTTACTACTACCAAGCTATCCGTAAAGACGCTAATAAAAAATAAAGTGTGGATAATCAAACTTATTTATGTAGTTTTGTCTATGTATATAGGTTATTTAGTAATAGAAAATAAAAAACAAATGAGCAAATTATTCAGCGTTGGACTTCAAGACTTTTTACACGGGCTTTTGATAGCCGTTATTGGTGCAGTATTAGCGGTTGTGACTAATACCTTACAGGCAGGTACTTTAACCTTTGATTACAAGGCTATTGGTACAACGGCGGCTATTGCGGCACTAAGTTACATCAGTAAGAAGTTCTTAACTAATTCAGCAGGGCAAGTACTTACGAGTGAGCCTTCGAAGTAAATTATGGTGCAAGTAAATGAATGTGGCATAAAAGGATTGCACAACGCATACGCACCTAAGCAGTGTTATAACGTTTCCAGAGACCCACATTTTTAACATCATTGCGGCTACATTGCCCCAAGTTCGCCCTCAAATCATACGGGGCTAGTGTCCGAGACACATTTAACCGCCCTCTATCTAACACAAGAACGATAGAGGGTACTTTTAAAAACACTAGAAAATTAGAAAAAATGAAAAGTAAAATTTTTAAATCGCTATTCAAAGTTGAAGGGTTTATTTTTGATGGGACAAATGAAAAAGAAGTCAGGGATGGTTTATTAGAGTTATGCGATAAAAAATATTGTAAAATTAAAGACGCTAGCAGAGAAACAGTAGAAAGACTTCATTTTCAACAAAACGCTATTATTGGTTTTAATACTTTCAATGGGGATATATCTTCTTTCCCATTAGAATACGAAGGAAATATTCAATTTGAGGAAGAAACAGCCACGATAGATAAAACCGTTGAACCCCCCATAATAAATAATGATACTATTTATAAATCGGGAACAATGGACTTGAAAGAGTGGGTAACCCACAATGGCAAAATAAAGAAAATAACCATTGAATTTTAATACAACAATGAAACATCTACTATTCTTCACTAAAGAAATAATCCTTACAGCGATAGTTTGTGTCGTGGGTTGGGTTATCTCAAAATTTCAGTAATATGCAAATAGTAAAATATACATTAAGGATGTATCTAATGTTAGCTATATTCTCGTTTTCTTTTTGTGTAATGGGGGTTTATGACAACCACGATATGACAATGTTGGATGGTGCTATTATGGGCTTTTTTATTACAATGGCATCAGATGGGATTTTATCACTAACTAAATATCGCCTCAATGACACACCGTAAAAAACACATAGAAGGATACAACTACTTATTTATAATGATAGTCTTTTTGGCTATGTTAGGGGCGTTGGTGGGGTGTATGTCCGACCGTACAGCGTTGCAAAGAGTGCTCACAAAGAAACCTTTATTTGATACAACAGGTCAGATATATATGCAATTATACCCTTGCGATAATAAGGTGATAGCATCTAAGGCAGATACGATAATAAAACATGATAGTAGTATTAGTTACGAGCCTTACTACATTGATTGCCCCAATTTAAACAGTCACGATACAGTACCAAAGAAAATAAAGGTATTAATCCCAGTTAAAACTTACGTTAACAACACCCGTATAATTGACAGCATTACCCGTATAGACAACCAACAACTATCCCTTTGCAAATCGCAAATACAAGATAAGGACAAGCAAATAGCTATACTTAATCAATCAGTAACAGATAGCAGACTACAAGCAGCAGTAAACGAAAAGGATGCTAGTAAATGGGAGTTGTATTTCTGGCTATTGATTGCAGCGATAGTTATTGCGTTGGTATTGTATATAGTAAAACCTAGGTTATGACACTTAAACAACGCTACGAATCAGTCGCAACAGCCTATTTGAACAAGTTTATTAAGAAGCAGGATATTGACTTCGATGGATGGGTAAGCGATGACATTGGGGGGATAGCTTCTTTCTGTTGTCAATACTTCTTCAATTTTGACGATATGCGCTACGATATAGACAATAATTGTGAAAAAGGATTAATATTAAGATGGCAAGAAGATGGAGTAGACTATAATATGAAAGCAAATACAGACACAATAAACTATCATTCATATCACAAGGGATTGAGGTATGAGTATTTAAAAAAAAATAGTTATGAGGCAAGTAAATCAAGCTACAATAGACTTAATAAAACACTTTGAGGGGTTTTCAGCAACTGCCTATCATGACAGTATAGATAAAATTGGCATCGACACAATTGGATATGGCAGCACAACTTACCCTAATGGCACTAAAGTAAAAGTAGGAGACCCCACAATTACAGAACAACAAGCAATCGAATACTTAACCTTTGAAGTCAATCAAAAAGCAATAGCCGTTAGTCATTTAGTCACATCACAACTTAACGATAATCAGTTTGGTGCGTTGGTGTCTTTTGCGTACAATTTAGGTGAAGGCAACTTATCCGAAAGCACTTTACTAAAGAAGGTAAACGCAAACCCAAAAGACCCCTCTATACAGCTAGAATTTGATAAATGGATATACTCTAACCATTTACCCGTTAAAGGTCTAGAAACACGCCGTAGGGCTGAATGGCAACTATATAACACGTTATGATAATAGCACTTGCAATAGAATTATTATTCACCCTCATAGTAGCAATATTATGGGCTAACCTTATCGACAATGCCAACCCCACCCATACGATTTGAACCGTTGAAGATAATTAATACTTTACCTAAAAAGAAGATATGTCCAACAATACCGAAGAAAAAAGTAAAACAAAGACAGAACAGATAAAAGAATACTTTTTATTGCATCAGTCGGAAGATTTACAAGTGATTGCGGATAAATTCAAAAGCACACGCCCAACGGTGTCTAATATTGTGTCGGCATTAAGGAAAGAAGGGAAAATACCACCATTACCCGAAGATTTTAATAAAGGTAAAAGGGGAGAAGAAAAACACCAAGCGTTATATGATGAGTGCGAAAAGACGGGGATTCCCCAAGAAAGGGTCACGCATTATTGGTGGAAAACTAAAGATGCTTCCATGTTCGTAAAATGCGAACAAACACAAGAAAGCGACATTTTAAAATCAATAGAGGATATAATAACCGAAAGATTAACCACTAGAATAAAGATACCTTCAACACCTAACGAAACTTGCAAAAAAGCCTTAAAAGTAACTATATCAGATGCTCACGTTGGACTAGACCCTAACCCTAACGGATACGGGATTTACAACTACAAATACAATGCAGACATATTCTTTCAGAATTTAGATAGTGTCTATAATTCCGTAATGGCTAAATATAATCAGTTTGGAAAATTCGACACTTTATTTATAGATGATTTAGGAGATGGTTTAGACGGTTGGAACGGGTTAACGACTAGAGGCGGTCACGACTTGCCACAAAATATGTCTAACGTAGATGCTTTTAAAACTTTTGTTACAGGAAAACTAAACCTAATCGAAAGGCTAATTGCTGCCAATGTTTCCGACAATATAGAATGCCGTAATGTGTCAAACGATAACCATAGCGGTGACTTCGCAAGGATAGCGAATGAAACTATCAAAATGGTATTAGATAGAATTTACGGAAACGGGCAAATAGGTTTTAAGATACTCAATAAGTTTGTAGAGCATTTCTTTTACGGTGACCATTGTTTTATCCTCACTCACGGAAAGGACGAAAAGCAAAGGGTTAAGAATCTATCGTTAGACCTAACGCCAGCGATAGTAGAATTTTTTAGAAGTTATATAGACTATCACGGTATCAACTCAAAGTTTATTCACGTTGATAAGGGGGATTTGCACCAATTAGGATACAAGCGTTGTAACAAGTTTGACTATCGCAATTATATGTCATTTGCGCCGCCTTCATTCCATAACAGTCACAACTATAACGGTTCATATAGCGGCTATTCAATACAAGTGATAGATAAGCATTCGGCAACAGTAAGCCACGAAGATTATTTTTTTGATTTGACTAAATTGTAAATTATGACCGAAACACAAACGGTAAGAATAGAACTACTAGCAGACGGCATTTATAAAGTCTTTGTAAAAAGCAATAACAAGCCAATAGGCATATTTATAAGCGACTTAGGCACTTACTACTATGAGCCTATTGATACTAAAGGACTATGGTCTGATTATGCATTGATTGAAATTGGTACATTATTAAAGAAAGTTAATGAATTATGACTAAAAAAACATACCTATTATTAGACGATGTAAGAAGACCCTTTGATGTATTTTTATATACTTTTAAGCTAAAATACCTATTTAGAAAATGGGTAATAGTAAGAAATTATAAAGAGTTGAAAGAATGGGTATTTAAAAACGGTTTACCTTACTTTATTTCTTTCGACCACGATTTACACCCTTCACATTATACACCTAAAGAATATTGGAGTGATTACGAAGTTAGTAAAAAATGGCAAGAAGCACAGACTAAAATAGAATGCAACGGCGAAGATTGCGCTTCTATGATAAGAAGATATTATCGTGCTAGATATTGGGAAACTAAACCTAAATTCTACGTTCACTCTAAAAACCCAGTAGGTCGGGATAAAATTTTAAAAATACTAAATAGCTTTTAATTATGACCCCAATAGAAAAAAGACTACTAGAATGTAATATAGCCCCAACAGAGCCGCTAATTAACTTGCTAAAGAATATGATGGCAATAGGTTACGCCACCGCTTGTATGGGCATATCCACCACCACACTAGAGGATTTGCAGCGTGAATGGTTTAGTGAAGAAAAGAAGAAAAAAAGTGAATGAAATAGATATAATCTGCAACTACAATTCCCCATATTATCAGTAAACAACGTAAGTGATAATATAATTCTATCAACAAATTACTGCGAAATAAACGCTTAAATGTTGATAGATGTTGATAGAAATGTTGATAGAATAAAAAAGCCCCCACTTTCGTAGAGGCTAATTGTAAGTTACCATAAGTAACAGGCTATACCATACTATGATATAGGGGGCGCAATGCAAAAATAAGCTATCTTTGTAATTATGAAACAATTATATTTACTTTTCAGTTGGTTACTAATTGTAGTCAACTGCCAAGCGCAACATACAATACAACTTAACCATAAGTACTATACGGTGCAATTTGATACGGTATTTTGTCAAGGGATACTAAACCACTACACTCAAACGATTGCGCACCATAATAGCACAAAATTAAAGCGTGAGGGTAGTTTATTAACCGAGTTCCATAAAGACCCGTTAATACCCTCTAAATGGCAAACGGTAAGTAAGTCCGACTATGCCAACTACAATAAACAATACAAGGGAGATAAACATAATACTGTTGACATTGGGCATATAATTCCGTACCAATCTATGTCTTTCGATAGTATAGCAGCAGAGGAAACAATGATGTTTTCTACTAATACAGCCTTTCAAATATCGTGGTTTAATGAGCAACAATGGAAGAATATTGAGGCGATAGTGTTTGATAGTATTGGCAGTAAGTATGATTGTGAAGTTTACACTGGGGTATTAATCAGCACTTCGCACCCACATAAATACAACCAAGTTTATATAGCGGATTATTATTTTAAAGTAGTCAAATTCGACCACTTTACTTTGGCGTGGTTAGGGTTAAATAGTCCTACTAATACAAGCACAAAGCCAAGTGATGCAGCTATTTCTATCGACAAACTAAAAGCTATTATCTTACAATATTATCCTAGTTTACAGTTGGGGTTTTAGCCAAATAAGTAATTTATCAATAACTATAATTGCCGCTTCATATAATTCTTCCCTATAATAACACAATGTAATATTAATCATAAATCCGTGCGCAAATGTCATAACTTTAATTTTCTTCTGGTGATTGTTGTGGGGTAATAATAATTTTAGGATTAATTTCAATAAAATCATCATTATAAAACCAAAGCCCACTACCTATTATTTGCCAAGCGCATCTACTATTAAACCATCTTGCAATTTCATATTCATCGTCACTAGTAAACTTCACCCAATACCAACCGCTTTCTCGTTTCATAAATTATTCTATTATTGTACATATAATCAAGCACCCCACTACTAACATCCACCAATTATTCAACCGACCTGCAAAGTAGATGAGAGTGCAGCCGATAACGAATTTAAGAAGTTGTTTCATTGTAATATTTTTCCGCTTGTTCTAAAAATCTTTTATCTAACATTCTCATTTGATGGCTTTCACAATTACCATTATATCCTACTGCCGAAAGATACGCATCTACTATCTGCTTCTTTTCAATTTCCTTCGTATTAAAAGCCCATTGCTTGCAATTAATATAAGCATCTTGCAATCCCCTTGCGGATAGGCTTAAATTATCATCATCATGGAAACTATCTAACTGTTGTTCTATACGTTCTATCAATTGCTGTACTGCTGTTTTCATTTTACATTTGTTTTAAGTGTTCTAAAATAGCCCTATAATCTTCTCCAAAATAGCCAATTTCATCTAATGCCTCTATTATTGCCTCTACTTCTGTGATAGCGCATTTTACACAATCCATAAAGCAGCAGCAGGACGGTAGTACTTTTGAATACTTTAGTATTATTTCGTTTGTTTGTTCCATGCGTAACATTTATAATAATCTTTAAAATGGTTGTAAATTTTAGTCCTTCTATTCTTTCGCCAATGCCTACCCTTAACTACTCGTTTAAGGCGGTGTTTATATTTTATACATTTTAGGTTGCCATTATTCAAACTTCTTAATTGTCTAGTAATTATTTTAAGTTCTGCCAATATAGAATCTAATAACCTATCGCCAAAAAAATCTATATACGTTTTCATTTTAACCTTAACTTCTTTAAGGTTCTTATTAGTCATTGTTATTTTTTAAAATAGTTATTAATTTCTTTTATTTCACTATCAGAAAGATATGTAGGCATGCCTTGCTTTTTAATTTGTTCCCATTCTGTTTTAGTTAACCCCATACTTGACACAAGCCCAACTACATCAGTATTATTTCTTTTGCCGTGATAAAATCCAACAAATTGTTGAAGTGCTAAATCAATACCATTATAATGCTTACTATTATCTTTATATTTAACATTATCTTCATTTAGTACCCCTAATTTAACTTCTTCAATTACTTTATAAAGACTACAATCACATTCTATCACAGAACATTTAACACTATTGTCAAAGTCAGTTTTTGCTTCTGATAAATTATCAAACTCTTTAACACTACCGTCAAGCCAATCTCTTACTATGTATCTTTCTGCACTCATTTTTTACTTCAATTTCTTTACCTGTTAATAATCGTATTAGTTGCTGGAGTTGGTGGAGGTATTGGAAAGTACAAACTAATTGAAATTGCTCGTGTGAATACTCGTAAGTATAAATGTATAATAAACCATCATCTTCAAAAATAGCAACTAAATCAGTATCTCTGTCAATATTGTAATAACCATCTAAAAAACCGTATCTAGTACCTCTATTTTCATTTTTAGAAATGCTTTCGATATTCTCCATCACTTTGAGTGAAAGGGGGATAGGTTTATGTTTAATAGAGCCTTTAACTATTGCTTGTAAATACATAATGTCTACCCTTATACGTTCTTCTTTTACCATCACCCAGTCCCCTACCATTAAATTTAAGTTGCTCATACTATTTATTTTTAAGTGTTATTGGTTGTGAAGAATATTCTTCCAAATCGTGTTGTTGGCAAGTTGTAGATGTAGTATTTTCTAAAGAACGCTGATAGCTTTTACTCCAAGCGTCCTCCAATATCGGAGTGAGAGGGAAGGAGTTAGATTTGACAGTGTTAAATACAATTTGCATTCCTTTATACTTATAATATTCACTATCTTTCAATAGCTTATTATCTTCATAATTAGATACTATTGTATTTACACTTTCAACTCCTATTTCCAACCAATCCATATCAACTACTATCAAGTTTTCGGAAAGTTGGGTGTGTGGTGTGTTATTCATAACTAGGTATTAAAGTTTCCCATAAATAATTGTTTCCATCGTGTTCAACTGTGATTGTGTGAGGGTGAATAGGGGGAATGAGTGAGGAGATAAGATAGTCTTTATCAAACATAGGTTCATCGTCTTCTATTCCACTTTTCATTAATCTTGCCCTACTTATTAATAGTTCCAACTCCTCCCTTGTCAAATGAAACTCAACACCTCTAGCTTTAAGACCTGCGAGGAAGCCCTCACGTTTAGCATATTGATAACTATTAATCCTTGCGTTTTCATTTATAAATATCTCATCTAACCCACCATTATCTATTACTTCAACTAGAGTGTACTTCTCCTCTGCCAATTCCTCATCAGTCTTTGGCTTGCGAATAAGGGTGGAGGGGAGGATATATAAAGGTAAATCAATTTTACTTCTATCTGTGCTTGCTAACGGTAATGTGGTTTTATCTTTCCCGTCAAAATGAAGATTAATATTGTTATTCTCTATTCTAAGTGTACCATCCTCCACACTAAATATCTTTGTTTGCATTATTAGTTAATTTTAAATCTTAAAATAGTTACTATCTCTCTAGGTGAAAAATCCTTATAAATATTTTCCATAGCTATTAATAAACCATCAAAAAATCGTGCTGAAATATTATAATTATCTATGTAATCAGTATCTCGTAAATCATCAAACTTGTAATGATTTTGTGAAACTATTGTAGCTGTGCAAGTGGGGTCAATTCTAATAGGTGTATCAACTAACTTATAATTATCTTTAGTCCAGATAACCATAGGTTTATTTTTGTCATACAGTCTCGCACCTCTAAGGCATACTGAATAAACTTGTTAACTATTAAAAGTGACATCATCTTTAAATGTTAGAATGTTTTCCATTTGCTTGTTGTTTTAATTGATTAATAAATATTATGCAGTTGTATAGGGCTGTAAGGATCTCGAAGGGGGTGCCATATAAAAAACGAGCTGTGATAATTGTAAATAAATGTGTAGGTAATGACTTCTCTATTTCTTCTTCCTCCCTCACCTTCTCCCATACTTCGTGAAGCCAATCACAAGAAGGAATATGCCTATGAAAAATAGTATCACCATTATGTAACTCAGAGTATGTATCACCATACATATTTTTACTTATCTCTAATCCCATATACTTCGCCACTACTTCGCTCATTTCAGCGATTGTGGGGGTTTCTTTATTCTGTTTCATTGATTAATTTTTTAATATCCAAATATCTATTCCATACGAATATTTGAGTTTCTGAATTTATTTCTATTTGCGCTGATAAAGGTTTCTGTCCACAACAAGAACATATAAACATATCATCATTAATTATCTTCCCGATAACACCTTTAAATTGTCCTTTTAATATTTCTACTTCATCGCCGTTATTCATTGATTAGTTTTTTAGCGTTAGATAATGCTGTTTGTATTTCTTCACACTTGATACCATTGTTTATTTGCTCTTGTGCAAAACCCTCTAGTAATTTAACCAACTCCCTATGGCTTTCCTCTAGTGGGGTATAGTAGGTTTCGAATAGTTGCCTACAAGCTAGAACCATAGCACCTCTATCACTACCCTTAAACTGGGTAAAAGTGTCTTGTATTACTTGTTCAATTTGTTCTTTTGTCATTTCTTTTGTTTTAAAAGTTTAGTAACTTGTTCTTGATAACCTTCGCTTATGTTAGTACAAAGTTTCACCAATAACTTAAAATACTTTTGTTCTGTTTCGGACAAATCATCGTAGTGGTTATTGTCCATTTTTTCAAGACTATCTTTCAAGTCGGCGTATGTATTTTCAAACATACAATGGTTCATGTTAGACATTTTTCAATACTTTTTTAGTGTTATAAATCCCCTCTCTTAAATAAGTCTTATGCTTATCACTACGGGGGTGTTTCATTAATCTTTTATACCTATCCAGTTGCATCTGCATCAGTGCTTCGCTAGTTGGTATCCCGTCACACCTTGCGATGAAGGTGTAGATAGATTCGGGGGTCATAAATTAACAAGGCTTAATTAAGTTCCACAATTCTAGTTTAGCTTCGAGTATTTCGGACGGGGTGGCGTGAAGTAGTTGTTGCTCTAATATAAATGCTTTTCTACCTTCACTATCTAATCGTCTATACCTAAAGTCATTACCATCGAAAACATCAAGCCATAAGCGTTTTCTAGGGTCTTTATATCTAACTTGTACTTCATACCAATATGGGATATTACTGTACCAATTAGTACCTAACTTTATTTCTATTCGAACTTTCTTTCCATCTTCTCGTTTAATTACTTTCTCGTGTCTCATTTTTTTTAGTTTTACTTGTGATTAAATATTACCTTCTGCTTTGGCGAGTATTTTCCTTACATTATATAATAATACTTCAAAATCACTATTACCCCTTAATGGTTCAATTTTTTCAATCTGATATAATAGTTCATACATATCAGGCGCACTTGCTATTAATTGGGCGTTAGCTTGTCTATCAACCTCATTAAAGCCATGAACATCAGCTATTAATAACTCGTCAGTAGCCACTTTATATGACTTACCTAACATTTCTACTTTCCATTCCCCTTATGTGTGATTACTTTTCATTTTTTCTATTTTTTAATTTGATACAGCAAAAGTAAGGGTATTTATTGAAACTATTAAATAAATATTGTTAAAGTTTTAAAATAAAATTTAACAAATAAAATTATTGCTATTCCAAATTATACCTATATATTTGCATCAGATTAAAAATGAAATAAAAATGAAAGGTAAAGATTTAATAGTAGGCTCTATAATAGAAGCATTAAATGGAGTTAAAATCTGGGAAAGAAAAACAATCACACGGGTTAGTGATAAATATGTATGGTTTAATAATAGCGGCTACGCAAGAATAGCTAAAACCACATTTGACAATTACCCACAATTATATAGAATTATCTCACTTTAATTAAACACTAATAATATGATAGCAGGAGAACAATTAGATTTAGCCAATAGTAAATTGGTAGCATTAAAGCCCAAAGTAAAACTTTGTGACATTGAATACCTTACAAAGCGTGGCGAATTAGGAAAGCCTAAAGTTTGTAGTAACCCCACATACTATAAGTATATCAATGGGAACGGTACAAACGAAAACTTGGCACAAGTTATTTACCGGGAACTTTCAAAAGTTATGAAGGCTCGTGGCGTTGATGTAGACGCATTACTTAACAATTAAACCCCTTAACAATGAACGACTTAATAGAAAAGTTAGACCCTGAAATTGATTGCGACAAAGAAGGGTGTGGTTACACAGAAAAAACTAAATATGAATTACTAAAGGAATTTATTAATAAACGTTGCCCTAAATGTGGCAGTAATTTATTAACGTTAGATGATTATTTGGATATGGTACAAGTAGTTGATTTTGTAGATAATCTAAATACATTACTATCCCCTCTAATAAAAGACGAACCCGAAACAGACGAGGGAACAGTTATTTATGTTAAAATGCACAATGGTAAAAATATTGCTAACAATTAAACTAAACAAAAATGAAAAAAGTAGATTTCACAATTAAGGGGGCTAGGTTGCCCGTGATACCGAAGGGGACGGCGTATAATGTCACGAACACAAATGAACACTATTTAGGATTACAAAAGAGGAATGAAGATTTAGTTTCTTTCGGGAAACATATTAATACCGAAATACTTGCAGAAAAAAAAGAATATAGGGGGGCTCTTTTATATATCTTCAAGTTGTCAGACATCGAACGCCTAGCAGAAGAACAGGGTATGTTGTATGAAAAGGAAACTGAAAGAGATTGGACTGGGGTGAAGTTTAGATGCAAAGGAGAAGTATTTGTTTGGGAGTTAAAGAAGCAAAGTGAAGGATATGGGATAGTTGGCGTTTCGTTACCTTCAATAATTTCTGTTGATAAAATAGTGTCAAACTTCGCAGATGGAACTTGGGTAGAAGTAAAGGAAGAAAGCGAAGAAGATAAGCGTACTAGAATGGCTGAAACGCTTACTGAAAATATATTTGGCAAGGATGCTTTAACCCCCTCCCTTCGTGACCTATTAGAAGATGCTTTCGCCCACGAAAGAAATATCCGTAAGGGTTGCCCTATGTGGAAAGGTGTAGACGAAAATGAAAGATTGGAACAGGTGAAACAAGAATGGAGTAAGTTAAGGGAAGTGGTAAAGCAATTAGATAATATATTAAATGATAAGAAATGGAATGGATAAGTGTAAAAGATAAGTTGCCAGATGATAAGCGGAAAAAATGGGGAGTAAGAGTTTATTGCTATTATCTTAATTACCAAACAGATAAACGAAAGTTTTATAATCAGGATATTTTATCATTTAAAAATGGCATTTTTTTCTATGGATTAAATTGCGTAAAAGAAGTTTACTATTGGATGCCTTTACTAAAAACACCTAAAATTAGAAGAAATGAAAGAACTACAAGCACACGACAAGCTAAAAGATAGGATACAGATTACTGCTAAGAAAAATAATCAGCAAGAAACTGAATTACTATTAACGGGAACGCTTGCCCCAAAATCAGGGCATAAACTTTGGGAAATACACGAGGCAACTATGGTAATCAAAGAAGCTAAATTTAACTCTAATAAAGACATTAGTTTTCATAAGGCAGCCCGTAAAGATTATAGTGGTATTAATGACTTAATAAAAAATGATGGATGTGTTTATATCCCTTCATTGAATAAGCAGAACGCACTAAGGCTTTATAGACAAAACCCAAAGCAAGAAGCATACTATAAAAAAGAGGCTTTAATGAGGTTATCGGAAACACATTTTTAATTCACAATTAACCAATAAATAAAATGAGACAAGTACTTTTCAAGGCAAAACGAGTAGATAACGGCGAATGGGTAAAGGGATTCTACGAGTATAATAAAGACGATGATATGCACTTCATCAGGACTTATGAAAATCGGGATACGATAGAGGTTGTACCCGAAACGGTTTGCCAATATATTTGGATAACCGATTGTAAAGATGTAAAGATATTTGACGATGATATTAGGAAAGATAATGAAGGTACTGAATTTAGAATTTATCGCACTTTTGGCGGCTTTATTATTAAGGCTAGATATTGTATGAGTGATATTAAAGACTTGGTATCTGGAGACGAATTAATATTCAAAAGTTTATCCGACCCACAAATTGCAGACTGGTTAATAAATGATACTATTCACGTTTACAACATTCACGACTAACCCCCTACCCATGCTACTACTAACGATTGCCACAATGATAGCCTATACAGTTAAATGCTATGTAACGGCGGTAAGGATGCCGAATGATATGGAGTTATAAACCACTTAAATATAATAAATTATGAAACACAACTTTCCCCTCGGTCATAAATTCGGTGGTAATAAAAAGAAACCTTATAGGACTAAACAAGTAGAATTATGATAGAAGAATTTAAGCCCCCTGATTCATTTATTTTTGATAGGCAAAAAATAATATATGTGGGGGATAGTGACATAGCCCCCGATGGCAAAAAAATGAATAAGAAAATGCACGTCTATCAATATGAAACGGGGCATAAAAAAGGACAAAAAGAGTACTTTAGTAGTGGTAATATTGGTTATTATATGGGACTTGAAAAACAAACATTATGAGTGAAGTTTTTAAATACGATAAACATAATTCTGTTGAAGTGGGGTTCGGGAACATTATATTTACTAACGACTTTAACTCCCCTTTTGATGAGAAGTGTTTCATTGACCTAGAACATTGGGATATGGTAAAATTATTTGTTGATACTAAAATAAAAGAAAATGGAAAAGAAAAATCCGACACAATCGGCTAAGGTAACTAAGCACGGGAAGGTAGTAGCCCACTTAATGAAGTACAAAACAATTACAAGTTGGCAAGCAATACAACTTTACGGGCATACTCGAATAGGTCAAAGTATATTGTTATTAAGGCGTGGGGGATGGGATATTTCAACAGTACCAAAGACCGCACACGATAGGTTTAATAACGAATGTACCTATGCACAATATCTTTTGGTATCTACTCCAAAGGATAGCGGGTTACAGACTAATTTTGATAATGAAACGCAATCACTCCCCACTAAAGAAGTTTTAGATAAGGTAGGGGAATTTCAACAACAATCCTTATTTTCGTAACCGACTAAATTTTAAAAGATTATGATACTCATAACAACCCCCGAACAATTACTAGAAGAAATATGTACTTTGTTCAATGCCGATGTAAAGGCAGTTAGAAGTAAAAGAAGGTTTAGAGACTTAGTTAAGATAAGGCAGTATTATTCCTTTGTGGGGGATGTTTACTATCACTTCTCTTTAATATCATTAGGCAAGGCTATTGGGGAGAGAGACCACACAACGATAATTCACGGTAGGGATACCTTAATAGACCAATTATCGGTAAGCGATGCAGTTGCTTTTAATGATATAGAACTATTGAAAGCCCACTTGGAACTAAATGTTCAAGACCAAAAAGAATACGAACAACTAGAACAAGAGTACAATGATTTAGTAAGGGATTTCGCCCAATTAAAAGGATTAAACAAACGCCTACAAAGGGAGAAGAACGAACTAATAAACAAGAACATCACCCTACGACAAGAACTGAAAAAATACCGTCCTACGGGGATTTTCGGGCAACCAATTACAGTAACCCCACTAAACAATAATCAAGATGCAAGAAACACCCCTTAATAGCCTTCTAATTTGGCAAGATGATGATTGGGATAATGTTCACACCGAAAACGAAATTTAATGGCAGTAATTAAGCACACAAGCAATAATATCCCATACGAAACGAAAGGTAACCTGATGCAAGTTTTTATAGTCCCTATTACGGGGAGACATAGCCTAGAAGAAGTAAAGAAAGCCAAGGACGAACTAGAAGCCCGTTATATTCACTATAATGTTTCTATCCAATGGCAAAGGGACATCTTAACCCAACAAAAAAGCCCCAACAAATCGTAGGGGCTTTTTTTTATTGCTTAATAGGTCGCTGCTTTTCTAGTGCATCCCTACAAGACTTTATTTCTTCGCTGCTTAGGGTTCTGCCACTTTCGTTAATCATTACTACTCCTAATAGTTCTTGCCATAGATATTCCGCTACTTGGTAGTTTCTTTTTGCAAGGGGGGCATCGTAACCTTTTAAAATCCCATTTTCGACACCTTCAATGAATATTTCGGGGTCTATGGTTGGCAAAGTTTCCCCAATAGTACTGATGGTATATAAATCTTCTATTTCTTCTGGGCTTAATGCCGCCCACCAAGCTAATGCTTTGTCACTTGTTGTCATAACGTTTTTTTAATTTACATAAAAACACAATACGGATGCTAGTGTCAATAATATAGGTATTATAACACCGTATCCAAATTTATATACCAAACCTTCTTTTGTTTTAATTGCACAATATATTGACAATAGAATAGGTATAATCATAAAACCACCTATTAAACAATAGCTTAAATGAATGCTCATAACTTCAATTTTATACGGTTAAGTCTATCTTTTCTTCGCTGCAATATATCGTATCTTTTAGTAAGGGGGATAACAACGCTATTGTCTTTACTTTTAAGTAGGGCTTTTCTTACTTTGTTTTGTTCCAGTTCTACTATGAAATACAGCCTAAAACATCTTATAAAGGGGCTTTCTTGCTTACTCATTTATATACGCATCTTTAACAAATACTACAATGTTTTTTGGGCAAGCGGGGATTAGTAACCTCCCTACTACTATTTGAGAGAAGCCTTTCCCTAAAATAGACCCTGCGTATATATCCCCTATTTGTGGGGTTATTGTTCCTTCATAGGTTATTAAAGTCTTTCTTGTTTGTTCTTCTTGAACTTCTATTGAGTACATAATTTATTTATTTAGCTTCAAATTCTTGTTGCAATATTGCCCTTAGTTCCCTTTGTAATTGCTTCTTTTTGTTCTTTGCTGCAAAGGGGTTTTTACATTTCCCCAACCGAAGATTATCGTTAATTTTATTAATCGCTGATTGTAGCTTATACTTATCCATCATAGATAAGACTTTTGATTGTGAACAAAACGTTTACTTACTTCGGGATTATCTCCCTTACGTCTATTTTCAGTAAACGGTAAATCAATAGGGTAAAGTTCATCTAGTTGGGTTTTGTCAATCCATACCCCCTTGTGATAGTATTTACCCCCTTCATTATCCATTTTAAAGGGAAGTGATAACCGTATATTTTTATTCTTTGTGTACTCTGCTACTGATAGTATTGCCATTGATTACGCTATTTGGTTGAGATTATATTTGTTTCCTAAAACATCAAAGAAAAAGTTCCCTTTGCCTTTCTTCCCGCTATAATGTGAGAAAGTTACTTCTGTAATCTTTCCCACTATTCTAAGGATTACAATATCCCCTTTAATATATCCTATTCCCATTGCTTAAAAATGTTTAAAAGTGATTAATTATGTTTACTGATTGTTCGGGTCAATAATTTTAGATATTTTGTAAACGGGCTTAGGATTCGCTGCATTAAATTTTCGCTTATCCTTATCTAAATCTATCTTTAACATAAGAAAGTTCCCGTACCCTTCTTTGTTGTAATTTTTCTTTTTGAAAATAGACAATATCTTTTTTATCATAATCGTTTTACTCTAGTGTGCTATATTTGTAGCCTTGTTGTTCGCTGCTGATTATATCCCTTATTAGCTTTAGTTTCTCTAGGGGGAGTTTATCTAATTGGGGTTTAATGATGCTTCTTAAATGAAATGCCTCCCTTTTCATTTTAACATCTGCTTGTATTTTTATTGCATCATCATCGCTGATTAAAACAACCTTCCTAAGATTCCAAATGTCAGATGTTTTTAGGTAGCCATCTTTTAAAGAATAAAGGCAATTTTCCCCCTTAACGGCAAAGCCTGTTTTAGTTACTCTTTCAATAGTCGTAACAATGCCCCCACTTAATACTTTTCTGCCAATCAAGGCACTAGGATTATCTATATAATCCGTAAAATTTAAACTCATAATTGTATTTATTTTAATTGTTAAAAAAAAAATTACCCGTGTATCATTAACGGCATAACTAATACTTTATCGCTGCCATCAGTAAAAATAGCGGGCTTAGTTGGGATACCATTGTGTAACATAGATACTTCGCTGCTTTTGAATACCCCCAACGTTTCAACCAAAAACTTACCATTAAAGGCTATATCAGTATCTTGAAAGTCTTTTGATACATAGGGGAAAGATGCAGTAGTGCCAAACTCGAAATCCCTATCTTCTGCCATCATTTCTATTTTACCGTTCAAATGAAAGTTTACTTGCATTGTGGACTTATTAGAGTAAGGCATTACTTTTTTGACATTGCTTATCATAGCCTTTCTATCAAATACCATAGATGTATCGTAAGTGGGGATTACTGCTTTGTAGTCGGGGTATTTTGTCCCATTGTATAGAGAACATTCAATCCCATCAATTAGGGCTGTATTTTCGCCCGTAATCAATATTTCTATTGAAGCCCCCTTTTCAGCCTTTACGCTGCTTAATTTAGCAACTGATTCTTTTGTAAGTAAAAAACTAAATGCTTCTCTGCTTTCAGTAATACAAGGGATAGAGGGGCTTAAATACAATCGGTGTCCATCACAACCCCTTACCCTTATTTCTTCGCCCTCTACTTCAACAAGTACACATTCCCAACTCGGGCGCAAATCATCCTTTGCTGTAAACTTCGCTGCTTTCTTAATGGCATCATAAACCCCACTTTCAGCAACTACTATTTTTTCGTAAGGTGCTGGGGTAAAAGATGCTACTTTGTAAGAAATACCCAACAAGTCTAAAATTGCATAATAAAAAGCATTCTCAATTGGGATAGCAAACGAATAAACCCCACCATAAGAAGTAACTACTTTTATCTTTTCAGCCTTAATGCTTTGACCTTCATTATTGACCTTTATTTCTTTGCATCCTTTCCAATCGTAACTATTTTCAGTATCTCTACCAAAAAATAGTTCTTCGCTTCCTACTATTTCAGCACTAATAATTCCCCCTTTTACTTCTTTTAAGAGGGAGTAAACACTTGCTAACTTACTGCAATGTGCAGTATTGTACTTGCTTTTAGGCAATCCGATAGCCTTTAAAATTTCATTACTTTTCATTTGTATTTTTTTTAGTGTGATTAATTGTGAAAATATCCCTCTGTAAGAGTATCAAAATACCCCCTATCTAAAACCTTAATAAGGCTACCTACTTTACCACTTCTTACTCTTTTACTTAATAAAGTGGGAGAACAATAGTTTCTTCGCTGCTTGTTAGTAAGATAGAGGAAACGGGCGTTTATTACTGCTGCTGGTTCGCTCGCTAGTTCCTGATTTAGTCGTGCTTCTTTTTGTGATAGTGTCATAATTAAAATTTTATTAGTTTTTCAAAACGTTCTAAACCATAGGCATTAGTCTTTCTCAAAAGGGGCAACAATTCTTTTGCCTTAATACTTTCACTAGCAATATTATTTCGCTGCATCCAATCCCTAACGCCCATTTCGCAAGCCCCAGTAATCAATCTATAATACCTAATATTAATTACTGTATTCTCTTTTATTAGCTGATGCTTTAACTTTTCGGATATTTTCTTAAAGTTATAATCTTCTTTAGCTTTCTCTATGGTTTCGCCGTGTGCAAACATTTTACCATATCCATATAGGTAAGTTTCTTGTTTACTGCCTATTTTTTTGATATGATAAAGTTTCCCATACTTATTTGTCACCTCTGTAAATATACCATCTACTAAAATGTATTTGCCACCTTCCCATTGCAATAGTGTATTTGGTTTATTTACTTCTTTATCTGTAATTCCTGTACCCTCAAGGTCGAGAGAACCACCTACTGTAAGGTTATCGGGTAACGCTGTAATTCCTGTACCCTCAAGGTAGAGAGAACCACCTACTGTAAGGTTATCGGGTAACGCTGTAATTCCTGTACCTCTTAGGTCGAGATAGCCACCTACTGTAAGGTTATCGGGTAACGCTGTAATTCCTGTACCCTCAAGGTCGAGATAGCCACCTACTGTAAGGTTATCGGGTAACGCTGTAATTCCTGTACCCTCAAGGTAGAGAGAACCACCTACTGTAAGGTTATCGGGTAACGCTGGGTAAAACTTTTTAAGTTCTGCGATTCTTTTTTTCTGTGATAATTTTTTCATTTCTTTTCTTTTTTATGTTTTATGATTAAATTTGAATAAATATCCCAAACGTATGTAAGGGGACAAACCTATGAGAAAGGTTTAACTTTAGCATAATCCGCAAACTTTCTGCGCTTAAACTTTCGAGGGTTTTATCTGCACCCAATAGTCTCGTAAATTCATTCTTTGCATACCCCTCTATATCTCTAAAATACGCTGTATTGTCTTGCATCATTTCCGCTGCTTGCTTAATCCCTTTAATGAAGGTGTTAAGCCTTTTAATGTCTCTATTTAGTTCTCTTGTTGTCATAACTTCCTTTTATGATGTTCTAAAATCTGTTTTCTTTTTGCAAGACTATCATGCCTGCGCTGCTTTGCCATATTAAAGCCCGCTCCTTGCATTTTCTTGTTTAATCTTACCATTCCCCTATCAATAACAAAAGATAGTCGAAATAAGCGGATAAATAAGGGGGTGGGGGTTATCTTGTTTCAAAGTAATCTTCTAATAATGATAATATCCTTCTTTTTTTCCAATTTTCAAACAGTCTGTTAGCTTCGCATGATTGATACCAATCCCATAGCATACTATCAGTAGTGTGTTTTTTAAAAGAGAAACTTTCGCCGTCTATAATACCGTCAATAAAATACTTATATTGCCCGTAACCACTAGCCCGAACCATACCACATTCATGAATGACTATTTCGTTTACATTTGATGGCAAAACATTTTCAATTCTCTTTATAAAACGTTTGCTTTCTTCAATGTGAGCTGCATATACTCTTATTACTTTATTTTTCATAACTTTATTTTTTTACGGTGTATCCCCTATTGCCAATATAGCCAAAGCCAATAAGAAGATTAATAAAATTGTTTTGATGCGCTTAATGTCTTTTTGTCGCTGGGTCATGCTTTCACGTTTATTAGTTCTTTAATCTTAGCCGTTGCACTATCTATACTCATTCCGCCAAAGTGGTGTGAAGTGCCATTGATACCCACCTGATAACCGTCTTTTTGTTTCCAACAATAAACAGAATTTAAACCGTTTTTATTACTGAAACTTTGCGCTTTTTTTCTTTTATCTATTTTCATAATTTTACTTTTTAATAGTCAATATCGTTTTGAATTAAAGACTGCTCTATAAGTTCTATTTGCTTACCCAATAGGAATTTATCAATATCCCACCACTCTAGTAAGTCAGCATCAAATTTATCGCTGCCTTCGTCTTTTCTTTTAAGCATAGTATCGTAAGCATCACTTACACTTTGCCTTTCTTCTTTTGCCTTATCCAATTTTCGGAGAAGTGCTGCCCTATGTTGTTTTGTCAATTCCATAATTTTACTTTTTACGCTGCCTTTAAATAACTTTCAATATGTAACCCGTATAACTTCATAAGGGTAAGATATACCCGTTGCCTTTCGAATGTCCATTTGCTTCTCAGCAATTTTTTCGCTGCCAAAAGTTTGTCTTTTAAAATTTGACCTTCCATCAGGGAGCAAACAACCCCATTAATATAGTCTTTAGTGCCTTTTACTGCCTTAACTACTTCTTTAGCTGCCTTACTACTTCTTAGTGTAATTGCTGCCTTTAACGCTGCCTTTGTCTTGTAAACCTTTGCCGTTGTAAAGTCTAAATAGCCTACTATTTTTATGGCTATTACTTTAGTTGATGTTTGTGTCATTTTACTTTAATTTAATTTGTTGATAAAATTTCCTTGCCTCTGTTAGTGTTTCGAAACTTTCCCATATAAACCTTTTGTTATTCTCATAAACCTTTACATGATAAGTTGTGTGTTCCTTCATAAGTTCCTTAGTTTTATGTGTCTTTCTATTCCACTTGCTTTGGATATATCCTAATGAAAAACCGTATTGGGTAGGATTGCCTTGTTTATTGTATATATTCATTTTAAGTAATTTTATAGGGGGATTGGTTACCCCCTTGTTATTTAATAAT
>Ga0208507_1000097_pt1 | contig 72312 bp, 60 predicted proteins | sample CryBogCBH12Aug01_FD_184626 | JGI IMG/M metagenome (GOLD analysis project Ga0208507, IMG submission 184626) | Freshwater microbial communities from Crystal Bog, Wisconsin, USA - CBH12Aug09.1 (SPAdes) (version 2) | ecosystem: Environmental > Aquatic > Freshwater > Lake | place: Crystal Bog...
CGAAAGGGAATCAGCCATATAACCATGCCACAACCGGCCCGGATTCCAACCTTTCAAACCAGCGGGCCCCGGCCGGGACCAGGACCTCGGACAAGCATCACCTCTCGAGGTAATCTGATCTCTTCAGCTTGAACCTGTCCGCTGTCCGGAGGTGCCGTGTCCCTGCCCCTGCTCTGCCTGCTGACCACCCTGCCGACCCTCCAGGCCCCCGCCCCGGTGGGCGAGGTCCAGGCGGTTCTGGACGCCGCCCGGGCCAAGCAGAAGGCCGTGGGCGAGGCGCGGGCAGCCTTCCTGAGGACCGGGGCGAGCTCCCGGGACTTCCGGGGCGACTGCGCGAAGGAGCTGGCGGCCCTGGACGCCCGCCTGGCCTCGGAGCAGCGCCCTGAGGTTCGCCAGGCCCTCCTGGTGAGCCGCCTCTTCCACCTGTCGCTGGCCAAGGTCGAGCCCACGGATTCTTTCCAGGCCCAGGTGCGCCGCGAGGTTCCCCCGGCGGCCCCGGCCTGGACCCTGGACCCGGGCCTCCTGACGGACCGGGCCGAGTTCGCCCCCGAGGGCTGGACTGCCTACGTGGCCGCCGCCCGCACGGGCCACCCGGACTCGGCCCTGCGCCGGAAGCTGGTGTTCGAGCACTTCTGGGAGCGCCTGGATGCCAAGGACGAGGCCTCCTGGAAGGCCGCCCTCGACCAGCTGCAGGCTGAGTTCGCCGGCAGCCGGGAAGCGAAGACCGCCCTGACCATCCTCGACGGCGAGCGGAAGACCGGCCTGGGCCGCCCGGCCCCGGCCTTCCAGATTCCCGCCCTGGGCGATCCGGCGACCTCCTACACCCTGGCCAGCTTCCGGGGTCGCTACGTCCTCCTGGATTTCTGGGCCACCTGGTGCCCCTCCTGCCGGGCGGAGCTGCCCGCCCTGCACGCCGCCTGGGCGAAGTTCAAGGGCAAGCCCTTCGACCTCCTGTCCCTGTCCTTCGACCGCCGCGTGGAGCACATCGCGCCCTTCCGCGCCCAGACCGCCACGCCCATGCCCTGGAAGCACGCCTTCGTGGAGAGCGGCTTCCAGAACGCCCTGAGCGAGGCCTACGGCGTCAAGGGCATCCCCAAGGCCCTCCTCATCGCCCCCGACGGCACCATCGTCGCCAGCGGCGCCCAGCTGCGCGGGGCCAACCTGGAGAAGACTTTGGCGAAGTTCCTGGGGGAGTGACCCCGGGCCTTTCCAACCACAGAACCACACAATAGCGGCTGACCATCAAAGGCTCTTCTGCAAGCGGGAAGCCTCCACAGCCTCTTTGTGCCCTTTGTGTTCTTTGTGGTCAATTGGCCTTTGGTTATTTTTTGAGGTTGTGATGCCTCAAATTACCAAAATAAATAATGAATTAATTCTGTGATTATAAATAATTTTAAAAATTGAGGTTATTTAATAATAAAATCAAAAAATTTAACCACAAAGAACACAAAGGGCACAAAGAAAGATCGCTCTGTGGTGACTTCTTGGTTAACTCGGACCTACTTGGCTTCGAGCCAGGCCAGCATGCTCTGCGGTTTCTGGTAGCCGAGGAGGCGCTTCAGCTCGCGGCCTTCGGCGTCGAGCACCAGGACGGTGGGGTAGCTGCGGATCTGCAGCGTGGCCGCCAGATCCTTGCGCCTGGCGTCGGTGTCGATGCGGATGGCCACGGCGTTCGCCTTGATCCAGGCCTGCACGGCGGGGTCGGGCCAGGTCTTCTCGTCCAGCTCCTTGCACTGGGCGCACCAGTCCGCGTAGATGTCCACCAGGACCACCTTGTGCTCGGCCTTGGCCTTGGCGAGGGCGGCCTCCAGGTCCTGCTCCAGCCAGCCCTTGTTAGCCGGATCGCCTGCGGCGATTCGGCTGTTGGAACTGCCCAGGAGGGTGAGGTTGAGCCCTGTTTCTGTGGCCCGGATGCCCAGCAGGACTGCCAGGACCAGGAGCAGGACGGCGCAGCCTCGCCGGAGCTGCGCCACCAGCCCAGCCGCGGCTTCGAAGGCGCCGAAGACGGCGGCGCTGGTCAGCAGCACAGCGCTCCACAGGGCGAGGTTGGTCCACTCGGGCACCACCAGGCGCACGTTCCAGGCGGCGAAGCCCAGCACAACCAGGCCCATGCCCTGCTTGAACCGGGTGAGCCAGTCGCCACTGCGGGGCAGGGCCGCGGAGAAGGTGCCGACCACCAGGAAGAGCACGCCCATGCCCAGGGCGAAGACGAAGAGCTGGAGGCCGCCCAGCCACACATCCCCCTGCTGGGCGATGGCCACCAGCACGGCGCCGATGACCGGGCCCACGCAGGGCGCCGAGAGCGGCCCGAGCACCAGACCCATGAGGAAGGCCCCGCCGAAGCCCTTGCGGGAGCCATCGCCCTGCAGCCTCGCCGCCAGCCCCGCCGGCAGGGCGAGCTCGAAGGCGCCGAAGAGGGACAGCGCGAAGACCGCGAACAGCAGCGAGACCGGAATCAGGAAGCCCGGTCGCTGGGCGAAGGCCCCGAAGGCGGCGCCACTCTTGGCGGCCAGCACCCCCAGCGTCGTGTAGGTCACCGCCATGCCCAGCACCAGCGTGGCGGACAGCGCGAAGCCCTTGGCCTTGCCGCCGCCCTTGGCGCCGATGATGGCCATGGTGATGGGGATCATCGGGAACACGCAGGGCGTCAGCGAAGCCCCCATGCCCGCCAGGAAGACCAGGAGCAGCGCCAGCAGCAGCCCCGAGCGCGCCGGCGTTGGAACAGGACTCGGCGGTGCCACTACCACCGGCGCCGACTCAACCTTGGTGCCCTCCCCAGCTTTTTCTATCTGAAAGACCGGCGCGCTTCCCGCCGGTCTTTCAGCGGGGATCGCCTCCGCCTTCACCAAAAGCGCCCTCGTCGTAGGCGGGTAGCAGACACCGCCCTCGCCCTCGGTGCAGGGCTGATAGGTCACCGCCAGGGTCACGGTGCCGCTGAGGCCCGTGCCGCTCACGGGCAACCGCACCTGGCCGTGCCAGATGCCGTCGCCCAGCTCGTCCTTGTCCCTGGTGGGGGGCAGCTTCCCCAGCTTCACGGTGCCGGGCCCAGCCTTCTTCGCCACCTCCATGAACGAGGCCTTGAGGTGGGCGCCCTCAGGCACGGCCAGCACCACGGCGCCCTGCTCGAAGCGCAGAGTTACGTCCTTTACGGGATCGAAGCCCGGATCTGCCCGCTGGGCCCAGGCCGCCACCGCGAGGCCGAGGCTCAGGACAAGGGTGGTGAGGACACGCATGGGGCCTCCGGGCCGGAACCCTCCATGCTACGACGATCCGCGCCTTCCGCCGGGTCGCCGGGGAAGGCTAGGCTGGAGGAATGCTGCCGTCCCTCCCCTACACCTGGTCCGAACCACTGCTGGCGCGCCTCCGCGCCCACCTGGCCACGGAGTCCTTCCAGCGGGATGCGGCCCACGACCTGGGGCACATCCTGCGGGTGGCCCACCTGGCCCGGCGGCTGGCGGAGGCCGAAGGCGCGGACCCCGAGGTCTGCGTGGCGGCGGCCCTGCTCCACGACCTGATCTACCGACCCAAGAACCACCCGGAGTCTCCGCTGACGGCGCAGCTGGCCGCGGAACAGGTGCCCCGCTGGTGCCGCGAGACGCCGGGCCTGGCGAGCCGCGCCGAGGCCGTGGCCTCCGCCGTGGCCAGCCACAGCTGGAGCGGCGGCGGCACCCCCGCCAGCCTCGAGGCCGAGGTGGTGCAGGACGCGGACCGCCTGGAAGCCCTGGGGGCCATCGGCATCGCCCGGGTCTTCGCCACGGGCGCCAGCTTCGGCGCCGGGCTCTGGCATCCGGAGGACCCCTGGGGCGAGGCCCGGGAGCTCGACGACAAGTCCTGGAGCCTGGACCACTTCGAGCGGAAGCTCCTGAAGCTGGCCGAGGGCATGAAGACCCCCGCGGGCCAGCGTGAGGCCGGAGCCCGCCAGCGGGCGATGCTGGCCTACCTGGAGGCGCTGCGGGCGGAGCTGGGGGGGGCCTAGCTAGCTATCGGCTGTCAGCTATCAGCTGTCGGCCAAGATGGGCCCGGCACAGTGGGGCGGCGGGCCGAGAGGTTTGCGGAGTGCCATCAGTCCCCTGTTATCAGCCCGTGCAATGCCCCGGCCCACCCGGTTGCCGAGCCCCATCTGTTACTGACAGCTGACAGCTGATAGCCGACAGCCACTAGCACATAACCGACCGCTATACTCTTCCGATGCCGTTCACCCTCTCCCTGCGCCGCCCCTTTGTGGCGGACCACTTTCATGACCTGCCGGGCTTCCAGGAGGACCGGCATGGGCACAACTGGGAGGTGGAGGCCGCGGTGGAGCTGGCCGGTGCGTCCGAGGAGGCCGCCTTCACGGCCGCCCTGGAGGCCTGGGTGGCAGCCCACGACTACCAGCTGCTGAACGCCCTGCCGCCCCTGGCGGGCCGCAATCCCACCGCGGAGGTCCTGGCGGAGCAGGCCTTCCTCCACCTGCGGGCGGCGGCGCTCCAGCCGCGCTGGATCAAGGTCCGGGAGAAGAACAACTACTGGGCCCTGTGCCGCGCCGGGGAGGCCGGTTGAGGCTCCGCCTCGCCCTGGGTCTGGCGCTGCTGCTGGCGGCCTGCGGCCGCTCGGACCGCACCGTGGTGGCGCCGCCAGCAGCCCCGGTCTTCCCGGTGACCATGGCGTGGAGCTGGCACCCCATCGGCGGTCTGGCCGTCATCGAAGGCGAAGTGGGGGAGGCCACGGACCTGGTCCTCGAGGGCCGCTCCATCCGCGAGCGCCGCTACGCCGAGCCGGGCCCCGTGCGCTGGGAGTTCTATCGCCCCCCCGCCGGGGAGTCGGCGGTGCTGCGCACCGAGGATGGGCGCGTGCTGGCCCGCTTCGAGTTCGCTGATCCCGAGCCGGCCCCCCGCCCACGGGTGGCCCAGACCAGCGGCCAGAGCCGACCCGAGCCTCCGGCACCCCGACCTGCACCCCCGGTGCCACCCCCCTCGACCCGGGCCGAGACCCGCCTCCAGACCACCCCGGTGGCCCCCCTCACCGGCCGCCAGCCCTTTGCCCTGCCCAGCACCACCGAGGCCCCTGGGCGCCAGCCGGCTCCTCCGGGTCCACCGGCCACGACCCGGGCCGAGACCCGGGTCCAGACCAGCCCGGTGGCGCCGCTTCCCGGGCGCCGGTCCTTCGCTCTGCCCAGCAGCACCGAGGCTCCGCCGGGCCCCGCGGCGGCCGCCCCGCCGCCCGCCACCACCCGCGTGGAGACCCGCCTCGAGCACACCCCGCTCAGCCCCCTCCCCGGCCGCCGCTCCTTCGCCCTGCCCAGCACCAATGAAGGCGCACCGGTCCGGTCTGTGCCGGAACTGCCCCCCGCCCGGGCCCGGGTCGAGACCTGGCATGAGAGCTCGCCCGTGGCACCGCTCCCGGGCCGTCGGTCCTTCGCCCTGCCCAGTACGACCGAGGCCCCGCCCGGCCCTGCGGCGGTCGCCCCGCCACCCGCCACCACCCGCGTGGAGACCCGCCTCGAGCACACCCCGCTCAGCCCTCTCCCCGGTCGCCGCTCCTTCGCACTGCCCAGCACGACCGAGGCCCCGCCCGGGCCCGCGGCGCCTGCCCCGTCACCCGCCACCACCCGCGTGGAGACCCGCCTCGAGCACGCCCCGCTCAGCCCTCTCCCCGGCCGCCGCTCCTTCGCCCTGCCCAGCACCAACGAAGGCGCACCGGCCCGGCCCCTCCCGGAGCTGCCCCCCGCCCGGGCCCGGGCCGAGGCCTGGCTCCCGAACACACCCGTGGCGCCGCTGCCCGGCCGCAAGCCCTTCGAGCTGCCCGACCCGAACGCCGCGGTGCCCGTCCGCCCCGCCCCGGAGCTGCCCCCGGCCAAGGCCCATGCGGAAGCGTCCCTGCGCGCCACCCCCATCCTCCCGATCCCCAGCCGAAAGCCCCTCTCCCTGCCCGGCGCGGGCGAGGCTTCCACGTTCCCGGCCCGGCCCTCCGGCCCCACGCCCACCCTGACGGAGACCCTGCCCCCACGGCCCGGGTCGCCGGTCTTCGCCCCGGGCGGGACCCTGCCGGCGGTGCTCTGGCCCGGCCAGGGCGAGGCCCTGAACCTCACCCGGGGTCCCGGCGGCCGGAGGCGCCTCGTCCTCAGCTTTGACGGGGGCTCCAGCGCCGAGGTGGCCGCCGAGGTGCTGGACATCCTCAAGGCCCGCGGGGTGCGCACCACCCTCTTCCTCACGGGCGCCTTCATCCAGCGCTATCCGGCCCTCGTCAAGCGCATGGCCGCCGAGGGGCACGAGCTGGGCAACCACACCATGAACCACCCCCACTTCGCGCCGGGCATGAAGCGCGACCCCAAGTGGACCCGGGAGCGGGTGCAGAAGGAGCTGCTGGAAGCCGACGCGGCCCTGCTGCGGGTCACCGGCCGGCCCATGGACCCCTTCTGGCGCGCGCCCTTCGGTGAGCACACTGCGGAAATCCGCCGCTGGGCCGAGGAGCTGGGCTACCGCCACGTGGGCTGGAGCGAGGGCGCGGACACCCTCGACTGGGCGACCCCGCACGAGCGCCGGCTCTACCGCACCGGCGAGGCCATCGTGGCGCGGCTCCAGCAGCGCCTGGACCGGGACGGCGACGGCATCATCGTGCTGATGCACCTGGGCTCCGCCCGGCCCGCCAACGACCGCCCGACGGATGGCCTGGGCGCCTTCATGGACCGGGCCCGGCAGCAGGGCTGGAGCTTCGTCCCGGTCGGCGCCTATCTGCACGACCTCGGCAAGCCGGACTGGGATTCCCGCCAGCGGCTGGCGCTCCTCCACGGGACGGCGCAGGGCCGCTGAAGCCCTGCCGCTGGGCTACACTGGTAGAGAACCATCGGGGAGGCGCGTTGCAGGGAGTCGGCCGCTGGGTGCTGAGGGCAGTGCTGGGCTTCATCGCCCTGGTACTGCTGCTCTCCCTGGGCAGCTTCCACCCCCTGGATCCCCACCTCTTCACCCAGGGTTCCGCCGTGGCGCCGGTGCAGAACCTCTGCGGCACCGTGGGCGCGAACCTGGCGGGTCTGCTGCAGACGCTCATGGGCATCGGCGGCTGGATCGTGCCGCCCTACCTGCTCTGGGAGGCCTGGCCCAGCGCCCATCGCCGCTGGACCGAGCGGCTGGCCTGGGGCGGACTGGCCCTCGCCTTCTGGACCACCCTGGGTGCCTTCGGCAACCGCGTCTGGATCGGCCTCCCCGAGGCCGGCAACCTGCAGCTGCGCTGGGGCGGCTGGCTGGGCAGCGCCCTCTGGCCCGTGCAGCGCCGCTTCCTGGGCCCCGTGGGGCTCCCCCTGCTCCTGACCATCCTCGTGCTGCTCTGCGCCCTGGTGCTGGCCCCGGCCCTGACCCGGGCCCTGGGCCGGCTCCTCACCCGCTGGCTCGGCGAGAAGGCCTGGCCCTGGGTAAAGCCCATGCCCGGGCGCGGATTCCAGCATTTCCTCGGCATGGTGAAGCGCCCCTTCCTCCGCCAGCGGGTGGCTGACCAGCCGGAGCTCGACGCCGGTGACGCGGTGGCGCTCCAGGCCCTGGCCAAGCGCCAGGAGGCCCTGGAAGCCCAGCGCGAGGCCCTGCTCAAGGCCGAGATGGAGACCGCCGAGATGAAGCGGCAGCAGCCCGCCGTCTCTCCCGAGGACCTGCTGCCGCCCATCCACTCCCTCAACCTGGACGCGGCCTCGGCGGTCATCGATGCCCAGCCGCTGCCCGCCACCGGTCCCGTGCCCAACGGCTCGGAACCCACCGCCCCCTTCCGGGCAAAGCTCCTGGCCGCAGCCCCCCTGCCGCCGACGCCCAAGCCGCCCCTCTCCCGGCCCCGGATCGCCAAGGACCGCTTCGGCCGCGAGATCATCCAGCCGCCGCTACCCCTGACGGAGCCCACGCCCATCAGGCCTCTGCCCCCGCTGCCGGCAGAGCTGCTCCAGCCCTCCCTGGCGGACCGGGAGACCCTGCCGCCCCGCCGGCTCTTCGATCCTCCGGGCCAGCACACCAAGGCCGACTACGCCCAGCTCGAGGTCATCAAGGAACGCATTGGACAGAAACTGTCCGAATTCAAGATCAAGGGCGTGGTCACGGGCATGCAGCCCGGCCCCGTGGTCACCGTGTTCGAGTTCCAGCCCGACGCGGGCATCCCGCTCTCGCGCATCCTCGGCATGGAGGAGGACCTGGCCCTGGCCCTCCAGGCCGAGGCCGTGCGCATGGACCGCATCCCCGGCAAGAACCTGGTGGGCATCGAGGTGCCCAACCCCAAGCGGGAGATCATCACCTTCCGGGAGATCATCGACAGCCCCGCCTTCCGCGACGCGGGCGGCCTGCTGCAGCTGGCCCTGGGCAAGGACATCGCCGGCCGGCCCGTGGTGGCCGACCTCAACAAGATGCCCCACCTGCTCATCGGCGGCAGCACGGGCAGCGGCAAGAGCGTGGGCGTGAACGCCATGATCTGCTCCTGCCTGGTCCGCGCCATGCCCGACGAGGTGAAGCTCATCCTGGTGGATCCCAAGATGGTGGAGCTGGGCGTCTACGAGGACATCCCCCACCTGTGGGCGCCGGTGGTGACCGACATGAAGGAGGCGGGCCGCGTCCTCAAGTGGGTGGTTGCCCAGATGGAGGACCGCTACCGCCGCCTGGCCCTGCTCAGCGTGCGCGACCTGAAGGGCTTCAACGCCAAGGTCCTGGATGCCGGCGGCTCCATGGATCTCACCGATCGCACGCCCAACCCGCGCTGGCCGGACCGCCCCGCCATCCTGGAGCCCCTGCCCCACGTGCTGGTGGTCATCGACGAGCTGGCCGACCTCATGATGGTGGCCCGCAGCGAGGTGGAGGACAGCATCGCCCGCATCGCCCAGAAGGCGCGCGCCGTGGGCATCCACCTCATCCTGGCCACCCAGCGGCCCAGCGTGGACGTGGTCACCGGCGTCATCAAGGCGAACCTGCCCAGCCGCCTGAGCTACCGTGTGCGCACCAAGATCGACAGCCGCACCATTCTCGACTGCAGCGGCGGCGAGCAGCTGCTGGGCGCCGGGGACGCACTCTTCCTGCCCAACGGCGCCAGCCACCCCCACCGCATCCACGCCCCCTTCCTCAGCGAGGTGGAGACGCTGCGCCTCGTCACCTGGCTGCGGGAGCGCGGCCGGCCCGACTACAACCAGGCCCTCATCAGCGCCATGGAGACCGAGGAGGAGACCGCCCTCTTCGAGGACGGGGACCTGGGCAGCGATGACATCTACCAGCGCGCGGTGATCGTGGTGAAGCGCGAGCGGAAGGCCAGCACCAGCCTGCTGCAGCGCAAGCTGAACCTGGGCTACGGCCGAGCCGCCCGCATCATTGATCGCATGGAGGAAGAAGGCATCATCGGCCCCGACCGGGGCGCCGGGAAGCCCCGGGAAGTCTTCGCCCAGGCCGAGTGAGCCGGATTTTCTCGGCCCGCTGGGCTTTCGGCATTGGCACCCCCAACGGGGGCTAAAGTCTCCATTGCAGTGGCCGTAGACTTGTATCACATCTTTCTCGACTTACAAGTAATCAACCATAGACTCCTAGCGGAATGTTCCCTGGGAGGACCCATGAAGCTCCTGAACCTGACCGCCCTGCTTCTTGCCGCCGCCGGCACAGCCCTGGGCGCCGCCGACACATCCGCCAAGCCCCCCGCCGCGAAGATCTGCACCACCTGCCACACCACGGACGCCAACCAGCTCCGGGGCTACTTCGACAACCTGGTGACGCTCAACAACTCGCTGCAGCTGCGGCTGGATGACCGCACCGAGGTGCTGCGCTTCGACAAGGCGGCCATCAAGGTCATCACGCCGGAGCCCGCCGCCAGCCCCGAGGCCGCCCTCAAGGGCATCGCCAAGGGCCACGAGGTGCGCATCGAGTACACCGAGAAGGATGGCGTGAAGACCGCCACCCTGGTCTCCGTGAAGCCGCCGGTCAAGCTTGCGGCCCAGGACACGCTGAGCCTCGAGGAAGTCCAGAAGCTGGTGGCCCTCGGCCCGGACAAGGGGAAATACTTCCTGTTCGACTCCCGCCCGGCGCCGCGGTTCATGGAAGGCGCCATCCCCACCGCCGTGAACCTGCCCTTCCCGGCCTTCGACAAGAACGTGGACAAGCTGCCCGCGGACAAGGCCGCGCTGGTGATCTTCTACTGCAGCGGGAAGACCTGCAACATGAGCCCCGGCTCCCTGGCCAAGGCCCGGAAGCTGGGCTACACCAACGCGAAGGTGTTCATCGACGGCATGCCCGCCTGGGCCAAGAAGGCTCCGGGCGTGCTCAGTCCCGCCTCCCTGAAGGCCGCCTACTGGGACACCCAGACGCCCCTGGTCATCCTGGATGCGCGACCCGCCGCCGTGGCCGCCAAGGGCTTCGTGAAGGGCTTCGTGAAGGGCGCCGTGGCCGTGGCTCCGGCCAAGGTCGCCGACCTCCTCAAGGCCTTCCCCTCCGCGAAGCTGAAGCCCCCCGTGGTGGTCGTGGATGAGGCCGGCGGCGCGACCGCGCAGGCCGTGGCCGCGGAGCTGGTGAAGGCCGGCTATGTGGGCGTGAACGTGCTCGCCGGCGGCTTCCAGGCCTGGCAGGCCGCGGGGCTGCCCGTGGAGACCGGCCCCCTGGCGGCGCAGGCCACCTTCGTGCCCAAGCCCCGCCCGGGCTCCATCTCCGCCGCGGAGTTCACGAAGCTCGCCGAGGCCGCCCCGGCAGCTCGCGGCGTGGTGATCCTGGACGTGCGGAATGTCGAAGAGACCAAGAACGGCACCATCAAGGGTGCCCTCCTGATCCCCGAGCCCCAGCTGGTGGCGCGCCTCGCGGAGCTTCCGAAGGACAGGCCCATCGTCTGCCACTGCTCCACCGGCATCCGCGCCGAGCTGGCCTACCACCTGCTCAAGGAGAAGGGCTTCAACGTCCGCTTCCTCCCCAACGAGATCACTGTCATCGACACCGGCGAGTTCACGCTCGACTAGTCGGTCCGCCGGGCAGGCCTCCAGCGGCTGCGCTTGGCCGGGTCGGCCATGCCTTCGGTGTGGCACTTCCGGCACTCGTCCAGCTGGGCGTCGGCACCGCGCCAGTAGACGTGCTCCGCCCCGCCGACCTCGCGCCGGCGCTCGGCGGGCACCCGCGGCCAGTAGAAGGTGAGCGAGGGCCCGGTGGCCTTGATCTCCAGGGCGTAGAGCGGCCCCACCTCGGGACCCGGACGGCCCCAGCGGTCCTCCTGGGAGCTGAGGACCACCAGTGCCCCGGCCGGCAGCGGACGCCCGGCGCGGTAGGCGGCTGTGACCTCGGGGCTGGCCCAGGCGCGGATCCAGCGGCCGCCGTGGGGAAGGGACTTCACCGGATCGGGATGCAGGGGTTCCAGCGCGGCATAGTCCAGGGCGCGCAGCGGCGCCCGGGCCTCGGAATCCCGTTCCACCGGGAGCGCCGCGACAAGCGAAGTGGCGGGCTTGGCGGGGGCCGGTGCCGCGGTCAGGGTCGTGGGCAGGACCGGACTGCCTGCCCGGTTCCGGAGGTGCGCCAGGCTGTGGCCGCTGTCGCCGGCCAGGAGGAGCACGGTGCACCAGAGCAGGCCCAGCACCAGGGTGAGGAGACCCAGGCTCTGGTGCTCCTTGCGGGCCCGGTTCAGGGCCCAGAGCGCGACCCCGGCTGCCAGCAGCGAGCCCACGCCCAGCAGCATGTGGCGCAGCAGCAGGGACTCGGTGCCGCTGCCCGCGAGCTGGCGGAGGGGAATCCGGTGCGCCGGCAGGAGACCCAGCCCCTGCAGGGACAGGATGCCACTCAGCAGGGACAGCACCAGGCCGGCCAACCCCATCCAGCCCAGGTAGCGGCTGACGGTCCACCAGGCACGGATCCCCCGACCGGGCCGCTGGGCAGCGACCAGGGCCCAGGGCAGCAGCAGGCCCACCGCCACGGGGAGGTGGGACATCAGGGCGTGGTGGAGGGCAAGCCAGTCCATGGGGGAGGGGGTCTTCTGCTGGGTTTAACTCCCCGCAGTCTGCCATCCCTCGGGAGATCCCGGTATGGAATTGCTGTCACAATCCAGGCCATGAAACAGACCCTCCTCCTGCAGGTCCAGGCCTCGGTCCAGCTCAAGCAGGCCTTCTTCGAGCGCGAGCTGGACCGCCTCCTCGCCCAGGCCGACGACATGGCCGAGCGGCTCCGCCGGGGCGGCCGGATCTTCGTCTGCGGCAATGGGGGCAGCGCCGCGGACGCCCAGCACCTGGCCGCGGAGCTCAGCGGCCGCTACGTCAAGGAGCGGCGGGCCCTGGCGGGCATCGCGCTCACCACGGACACCTCGGCACTGACGGCCATCGGCAACGACTACGGCTTCGACCAGGTGTTCTCCCGGCAGCTGGAAGCCCTGGGTCGCCCCGGCGACCTGCTCATCGGCATCAGCACCAGCGGCAACAGCCCCAACGTCATCCGCGCGGTGGCCTCGGCCAAGGAGCTGGGCGTGCGCACCCTGGGCCTGCTGGGCCGGGACGGCGGCCAGCTCGCGGGCCTCATGGACGACGCCCTGGTGGTGCCCTCCACGGTCACGGCCCGCATCCAGGAGGTCCACCAGATGATCTACCACTTCTGGTGCGAGGCCCTGGATGCCCACTTCTGAGGCCGGGCGGTGAACGCCGCCGCGGGACTCCTGGTCCTGGCACTCCTGGGTCCACCGCCCTCCCGCACCTACACCTGGCGGGATGCCGCGGGGCAGACCCACATCACGAGCACCCCGCCACCGCCCGGAGCGGTGCTCGTGGAGCCGCCCCCGCCGCCCGCCATCGAGTCCAATTCCCAGCCCCGGCGGACCCCGGTCCAGGAGGCCGCCCCCACCGGACCGGCGCAGGAACAGCTCAGCCCCGCGCAGCAGGAGGCCTGGCTCGCCCTGGAGCAGCACCTCGCCCGGGCCCGGGCGGACCGGGACCCGCGCACCCTCGAGGCCGTGGCGGACTCCCTCATGAGCGACTCGCTCTGGGGCCATGGCCTCTGGATCATGCCCCTGGTCCCAATCCTGGCCCTGGCGCTGCTGGGCCTCCTGGGCTGGTGGGTGGCCCTGGGCCTCGGCCCGGGGCTGCGGCTGCCGGTGACCGGCACCGCCCTGCTGCTCGGACTCGCCCTGGGCCACCTGCTCCTCGGCGGCTTCCTCTACCACCCCCAGGCGGTGCGCCTCGTGCGGAACCTGGAGCTCCTGGAGCAGCACCTGGGCACCGGCCGGCCCCTGGCACCCGCTCAGCGGGACCTGCTCCGACGGCACTACCGCGCCCTGGAGGAGGCCGCGGCGCCCAACCACCTCCCCTGGCGCTTCCCCGCCGAGGTGAAGGCCCTGCGGGCGGCCCTGAAGCAGGTGCTGGTTGAACCCTGACCTGCTGCGACGGCTGCCTTCGCTCCGCCAGGCCGCCCAGGTCGAGCCCCTGGGGCTCTATCTGCACGTGCCCTTCTGCGTGGACCGCTGCACTTACTGCTCCTTCGCCACCACCCGGGACCGCAGCCTCCAGCCCGCGACCGTGGCGCGCCTCACCGCCCAGGTCGAGATCTGGGGCGAGGCCCTGGGCCGCCCCGCCGTGGACACCCTCTACCTGGGCGGCGGCACACCCTCCCTGCTGAGCCCTGCCGAGCTCGAGAACCTGACCCTGGCGGCGCGCCGGGCCTTCGACCTGAACCCCCTGGTGGAGGCCACCCTCGAGGCCAATCCGGGCACCGTGGACCTGGACTGGCTGCAGCGCGCCCGGGACCTGGGCTGGGACCGCATCAGCCTCGGCGTGCAGGTCCTCGAGGACAGCCTGCTGGCCCGGCTGGGGCGCATCCACGGGGCTGCCGAGGCCCTCGCCTCTCTGCGTCTGGCCGAGCGCGCCGGGTTCCACCGCCGCAGCGCCGACCTCATGGTGGGCATTCCGGGGCAGTCTTTGTCAAATGTGCTCGCGGATGCCCGGACCCTCGCCGACACCGGCATCGACCACCTCAGCGTCTACCTCCTGGACCTGGACAAGGCCTGCCCCCTGCGCGCCGAGATCGACGCGGGCCGCCTGGCCCTGCCCTCCGAGGACGAGGTGGCGGACGTCTTCGAGGCGCTCCAGGCGGAGCTGCCGCGCCTGGGCCTCGCCCCCTACGAGATCAGCAACTACGCCCGCCCCGGCGGGGCCTCCATCCACAACACCCGCTACTGGGAGCGCCGGCCCTACCTGGGCCTCGGCCCCAGCGCCGCCTCCCAGCTGGGCAGCTGCCGCTGGACCGAGACCAGCGTCATCCCGGCCTGGGCCGAGGGGCGGGGTGAGCTGGACCTGCAGGAGCTGGACGCCACCGAGGCGCTGGCGGAGCTCCCCCTGCTGGGCCTGCGCCTGCATCGCGGCATGGACTGGGCGGCCCTGCGCGCCCGGGCCGAGGCCCTGGACCTGCGGCCCCTCGTGGACGCCTGGGAGACCCGGCTCCGGGCCCTGGCTGCCGAGGGCCTCACGGTGTGGGAGGGCGAGCGCGTCCACCTGAGCCCCCGGGGCATGCTGCTCAGCAACGGCATCCTGGGGATGTTCGTATGAGCTACCTGGGCGAGGGCGCGGCCCTCCTGACGGCCCTCTGCTGGTCCCTGAACTCGGTCTGCTTCACCGTGGCCGGCCGCCGGGTGGGCTCCGCGTCCGTGAACCTCATCCGCCTCCTGGTGGCCTGGGCGGTGCTGCTCCTGGTGCACCTGACCCTCTACGGCAGCCTCTTCCCCCTGCAGGCGGGCGCCGCGCGCCTGGGCTGGCTCGGCGTGTCGGGCCTCATCGGCTTCGCCCTCGGGGACGCCGTGCTCTTCGAGGCCTTCGTGCTCCTGGGGGCGCGCCTGGCCATGCTGCTCATGACCCTCTCGCCGATCTTCAGCGCCCTGCTGGCCTGGCTGTTCCTGGGTCAGAGCCTGGGCCCGCTGAAGCTGGCGGCAATGGTCGTCACCCTGGGCGGCATCGCCTGGGTGGTCTGGGGCGATGGCGACCGCGAGGCCCACCCCCACCTGGCCCGGGGCGTCCTGCTGGGCGTGGGCGGCGCCCTGGGACAGTCCGTGGGCCTGGTCTGCAGCAAGTTCGGCCTGGCCGGCGGCTTCCCGCCGGTCTCGGCGAACCTCATCCGCGTCACGGCCGGCCTGGCGGCCCTGCTGCTCTACTTCACCGCCACCCAGCGCCTGCGCCCCAGCCTGGGCGGCCTGCGGGATGGCCGCGCCGCGGCCTTCATCGGCCTCGGGGCCGTCACGGGCCCGGTGCTGGGCGTGGTGCTCTCCCTCGTCGCCATCGCCAAGGCGCCCATGGGCGTGGCGGCCACGCTCATGTCCCTCTCGCCCATCCTGCTGCTGCCCGTGTCCCACTACGTCCTCAAGGAGCGGGTCGGCGGGCCCGCCATCCTCGGCACCCTGCTCGCCCTGGCCGGGGCCGCGGCGCTGTTCTTCGTCTAGCCTGCCACCACGTCACCCAGGAGTGCCAATGCCGCTACGCAAGGATCCGGTCAGCTGGCTCTATCCGCCTGTGGAGCCGTACTGGGTCCACCGCCTGAAAGTGTCTGAGCTCCACGAGCTCCATGTGGAGGAGAGCGGCAACCCCGCCGGCAAGCCCGTGGTGTTCCTCCACGGCGGGCCCGGCGGCGGCACCAGCCCCAAGCACCGCCGCTACTTCGATCCCGAGCGCTACCGCATCATCCTCTTCGACCAGCGCGGCTGCGGCCAGAGCACCCCCTACGCCGAGGTGCGGGAGAACAGCACCTGGGACCTGGTGGCGGACATTGAGCGCATTCGGGAGTTCCTGAACATCGACCGGTGGATGGTCTTCGGCGGTTCCTGGGGCGCCACCCTGGGGCTCGCCTACGCGGAAGCACACCCCCAACGCGTGACGGAGCTGCTCCTCCGCGGCATCTTCCTCCTGCGCCAGCGGGAGGTGGACTGGCTCTACCAGGAGGGGGCCAGCCGCATCTTCCCGGACGCCTGGGAGCCCTACCGCGACGCCATACCCGAGGCGGAGCGCGGCGACTTCCTGCAGGCCTATGCCCGGCGGCTGCTGAGCGACGACCCGGCCCTGAACCTGCCCGCCGCCAAGGCCTGGAGCATCTGGGAGGGCGCCACCAGCAAGCTCCTCCCCGACCCCGACTTCATCGCCTCCTTTGGCGACGAGGCGACCACCCTGGCCTTCGCCCGCATCGAGTGCCACTACTTCCTGAACAAGGGCTGGCTGGCCGAGGGCCAGCTGCTGCGGGACACGACGGCCATCGCGCACATTCCCGGCGCCATCATCCAGGGCCGCTACGACATGGTCTGTCCCATCGAGAGCGCCTGGGCCCTGGCCAAGGCCTGGCCCGGCGCCGAGCTCGTCATCGTCCCGGACGCCGGCCACAGCGCCTACGAACCCGGCATCTCCAAGGCCCTCGTCGCCGCCACGGACCGCTTCGCCTAGAGTGACGAACCAGAGGTCAAAGATTCACCACGAACTCGCGGTGAACCAGCTGTTCCTTTTCCGTTCGGCTCAGCCCTTGGCGCGGTGCTGGAAGTGGTCGTAGACGAACCAGGCCACGCCCGCGAGCAGGACCAGGCCGATGACAGCGTCCAGCCGGTGGAAGTAGTGCCCGAGGGTGTTCCACTTCTCGCCCAGCTTGAAGCCGACCCAGGCCAGGGCCAGGCACCAGGGCAGGCTGCCGGCGAAGGTGTAGAGGTGGAAGCGGGTGCGGTCCATGCGGGCGATGCCCGCGGGCAGGGCGATGAAGGTGCGGACCACGGGCAGCAGGCGGGCGATGAAGATGGCCCAGGGGCCGAAGCGCGCGAAGAAGCGGTGGGCCTGCTCCAGGTGGCCCGTGTGCAGCCAGATGTAGCGGCCGTACTTCTCCACGGCCCGGTGGCCGCCCCAGGCGCCCACCTCGTAGGCGGGGATGCTGCCCAGGTTGCAGCCGAGGGCCCCGAAGATCCCCGCGATCCAGATCTGGGCCACAGGGTTGCCCGTGCCCAGGCCGAAGAACGTGAGCTGGCCCTTGTAGGCGAGGTAGCCCGCGAAGGGCATGATGACCTCGCTGGGCAGGGGGATGCAGGCGCTCTCGATGGCCATGAGCAGCAGGACGCCCAGGGGGCCCGCGGCGGCCATGACGGCCACCATCCAGGCGACGACGGGGGCGAGGAGCTTCTGCAGCATGGAGGATCCCAAAAGGACGAGTCTACCGGGGGAGTAGACTGTTGGGATGAGCGAGGATCTCGTCCGCAACCGCAAGGCCTTCCACGACTACCACGTCCTCGACACGTGGGAGGCGGGGATCGCCCTGCAGGGCACCGAGGTGAAGTCCCTCCGGGCGGGTCTGGGCCAGCTCCAGGACGCCTACGTGGACACCGCCAACGGGGAGCTCTGGCTCAAGCAGGCCCACATCTCGCCCTACAAGTTCGGCACCGACGCCAACCACGACCCCCTGCGGCCCCGGAAGCTGCTGCTGCACAAGGCCGAGATCGTCAAGATCACCGCCAAGGTGGTGCGCAAGGGCCTCACCATCATCCCCCTGGCCATCTACCTGAACGCCAAGGGCCTGATCAAGGTGAAGGTGGCCCTGGCCGAGGGCAAGGCCGTGGGCGACAAGCGCGAGGCCCTCAAGCAGCGCGAGCAGAAGCGCGAGATGGACCGCATCCGCAAGGGCGCGCGGGAGTAGCTCCTCTCGTCGCAGCATCAAGCCTGGTGCGCACTGCTCCGGGAAGCCCGGGGGCCTGTTTCACGCCCGGTCTAGGGTAGGCGCCTGAACTTCTGCGCCCGCCGGCCGAAACCGACCTCCGAAGTGTAGACGTTGCCCTTGGAGTCCACCGCGATGTTGTGGACCCAGCGGAACTGGCCCGCCATGCGCCCCGGGCCGCCCAGGACCGACAGGATCTGGCCGGTTTCCCGCGACAGGACCACGACCTGACCATTCGCCCCATCGGCCATGAAGATGAACTTCTGCTGGGGGTCTTCCGACAGCACCAGATCCCACACGGACCCATTCTGCAGAGTGTTCGGTTCGACGCGGAATTCCTTCACGAAGGTCCCATCCTCCCGGAACACCTGGATGCGGTCATGGACGCGATCGCAGACGTAGACCAAGCCATCGTTGGAATGCCGCGCGCAGTGCACCGGGTTTCCGAACTGCTGGGGCAGCGGTGCCTGGGGGTTGTAGGCGGGCAGCTTCTCGTCGACGGGACGGTTGCCATAGGCACCCCAGTGCCGCTTGTAGGCACCGGTCCGGCTGTCGAACACGATGACCCGGCGGTTGCCATAGCCATCGGCCACGTAGAGCTCATGCGACTTCTCGTCGATCTCGATGCCGGCAGGGCGGCCGAACTGGGTGGTGCTGTTGCTGCCCAGGGAGGGGCCGGCCTTGCCGATCTGCTGCAGGAACTTCCCATCAGGGGTGAACTTGAGGACCTGGTTGTCCACGGGATCATTGCCGGCGAGCCAAACATTGCCCTCCGCGTCGACGAAGATGCCGTGCTCGCTCTTCGGCCAGTCATAGCCGGGCCCGGGACCACCCCAGCTGCGCAGCAGGTTGCCGTCCCCGTCGAACTCCAGCACGGGGAGGGCCGGTGTGCAGCACTTGGTGGTGGGCGGATTGAGCTGGGCGCCCTTCTCGTCATCCAGCAGGGTGCCGGGACGGTGCACGATCCAGATGTGGTCCTGGCTATCGACCGAGATGCCCGACACCTGGCCCAGAATGGTGTTGCCCGGCAGGGGTTTCGGCCAGTAGGGATCGACCGCAAACCGCGGGACAGCAGGCGAGGTCTCGACCGGCCGGTTCACCGCCCCGCAGCCCAGCATCGCCAGCGCCGCGGTGACCAAAAGGATGGATTTCACCAGGGCCTTCACGAGGCACCTCCTGCCTGAATTGCGGCAGGTGCAACTGTACTGTCACTTCGCCCCTCAGGGTGGAATTGGTTTGCGGCCGGAGGGATCAGCCCCCCCACCCGTTCTGCGCGAACTTCGCCAGCTTCTCTTCGCTGCCGCGCAGGGCCAGGGCGCGGGCCACGTAGCGGCCGATGGGGTCGACTTCGAGGTTCACGGGGTCGCCGGGACGCAGGCCGTCAAGGGCGGTGTGCTGCACGGTCTCGGGGATGAGGGCCACGGTGAACCAGTCCAGGCCGCAGTCCACCACCGTGAGCGAGATGCCGTCCAGGGCCACGGAGCCCTTGGGGGCGGTCATGGGGGCCAGCTCGGCGGGCATGGCGAAGCGCCAGACCCCCTCGCCCGCAGGCCGTACCAGCAGCTGCCCGACGCCGTCCACGTGGCCCGAGACCAGGTGGCCATCCAGGGGGTCCCCCACGCGCAGGGCGGGCTCCAGGTGCAGGGCGGCGCCCAGGGGCAGGCGGCCCAGGGTGGACTTCGCCAGGGTCTCTTCGCTCAGCTCCGTCTCCCAGCCGCGACCGTCCACGGCCACGCTGGTGAGGCAGGCGCCATTCACGGCGATGCTCGCGCCCGCCTCGGCCCGGGCCAGCAGCTCCGGGGGCGCCGCGATGCGCAGCCGCGCGCCGCCGGGCCGGGAGGACCGGGCTTCCAGGGTGCCGAGGTGCCGGATGAGTCCAGTGAACATGGCGTGCTCCTCCTCACATCAGGGGGCGGAGGGTGCCTGCAGGCGGCTCTTCCGCGAGCCGTAGAAGGCGTAGATGACCAGCCCGATGCCCAGCCAGGCGAAGAACCGGTACCAGGTCAGGGCCGGCAGGCCCCGGGCGATCCAGAAGCAGCCGAGGATGCCCAGGGGGGCGATGACCCAGGCGAAGGGCATGACGAACTTCCGGGGCGCCTCGGGGCGGCGCTGGCGCAGGATCAGCACGGCGCCGCAGACGATGACGAAGGCGAAGAGGGTGCCGATGTTCGCCAGCTCCACCACCTCGTCGATGTTGAGCAGGGCGGCGGGGATGGCCACCAGGAGGCCCGTGAGCAGGGTGGCGTGGGAGGGCGTCTTGAAGCGGTCATGGACCTTGCCAAACCAGGGGCTCAGCAGGCCGTCGCGGCTCATGCTCATGAAGATGCGGGGCTGGCCCACCTGGTAGACCAGCAGCGCCGCGGTGGTGGCGATGACCGCGCCGAAGCTGATGACCGAGGCGATGCCCGCCATCTTGTGCTCGGTGAAGATGTAGGCCAGGGGATCGGCGATGCCGCCAAGCCGCGTGTAGTGGATCATCCCCGTGACCACCAGGGCCACGGCGGCGTAGATCACCGTGCAGATCACCAGGGAGTAGAGGATGCCCCGAGGCAGGTCGTGGCCCGGGTCGCGGCACTCCTCCGCCGTGGTGCTGACCGCGTCGAAGCCGATGAAGGCGAAGAAGATGATGGCCGCACCGGACTGGATGCCGGGCCAGCCGTGGGGCACGAAGGGGTGCCAGTTGGCGGGCTGGATGAAGCGGATGCCCAGGCCCACCACCGCCAGCAGGATCATCACCTTGACGATGACCATGACGCTGTTGACCCGGGCGCTCTCCTTGATGCCGATGTAGCAGAGCCAGGTGATCAGCGCCGTGATGATCACCGCCAGCAGGTTGATGGTGACCGGGTAGCCCGCCACGAGGGGCGCGCCCTTCAGCGTGTCCCAGTTGGCGAAGGTGGCCGCGCCGTTCAGGAGCCCGGCCTTGGCCTGGGCCAGGGCGTGGAGCTTGGCGCCGAGGGCCATGTCCGGGATCCCCTGGACCAGCTTCAGGGCGCTGCGCGGGTCCATGCCCAGCCAGCCCGGGATCTCGAGATGGAAGACCGTGGACAGGAAGCTCCGTGCGTAGTCGCCCCAGGAGATGGCCACGGCCACGTTGGAGATGGCGTACTCCAGCAGCAGGTCCCAGCCGATGATCCAGGCCATGAGCTCGCCCAGGGTGGCGTAGGCGTAGGTGTAGGCGCTGCCGGACACGGGGATCATGGACGCCATCTCGGCGTAGGCCAGGGCCGTGAAGCCGCAGATGAGGGCCACCACGAGGATGCTGATCACCAGGGCGGGCCCCGCGGGCAGGCGGCCGTCGGCGAGGTTGCCCGCGGCGGCGGTGCCGATGGAGCTGAATATGCCCGCGCCGATGATGGCCCCGATGCCGAACATGGTGAGGTCGAAGGTGCCCAGGCTCTTCTTCAGCTGGTGCTCGGGTTCCTCGGCGCTGGCCCGGAGCTGCTCGAGGGACTTGGTTCGGAAGAGTCGGTTCAGCATGGGGGCCTTGGGAGAAGACCTATGCTATCAGGGGGCATCCGGGCCTAGTCTTGAGTGGTGAGCACGAAGCAGGAGAAGAGTGCCACTTTGGCGCAGCCGGAGCCCGAAGGGCGCGGCACAGGGGGTGACGCGTGAGACTTTGGACCGACCGCCGCCTGCGCCTCTCCCTCACCCGGCTGGGGGTCCAGTACCTGCTCGCCCTCCTGGCGGTGGGGGCCTTCTCGGTGAACACCGGGAACAACCTCCTCTATCTCGTGTTCTCGCTGATGCTCGGCCTCTTCCTGGTCTCGGGGATCCTCAGCCGGCGCTCCCTGCAGGGGCTGCGGGTGGCGGGACTGGAGGAGGGCAGCCTCTTCGCCCGGGTGCGCGGCGGCCTCCGCCTCCGCCTGGTGAGCCCGGGTGGGAGCCGGATCCGGGGCCTGGAGCTGCACCTCCGCCTGGACGACGCCCTCGTGCAGCCCGGGTTCCTGGGGACGGACAGCGGGACCGGCGAGACCCTGGTCGTGCTGCAGGCCCGCGCCGGCCACCGCGGCTGGACCCGGGCCCGGGCCCTGGAGCTGCGCACCCGCTTCCCCTTCGGCCTGCTGGAGAAGGCCCGGGTCCTGGAGCTGGACCAGCCGGTGCTGGTGCTGCCTCACCCCCGCACGCCGCCGGCGGCGCCCACCAGCTGGCGCGGCGAAGGCCGCCGGAGCCTGACCCAGGAGGGGACCAGCAGCCCCGAGGGCGCCCGGCCCCTGCGCCCCGGGGACGCCCCGGGCCGGGTCCACTGGAAGCGCACCGCCCAGCGCGGCCAGCCCTGGGTGCGCACCTTCGAGGAGGAGCGCCCCCTGGGCATGCACCTGAAGCTGGACCTGCTGGCCTGGGGCCCCGGCCACCCCTTCGAGCGGGAGCTGGAGCGCCTGTCGGGCGCCATCCTGCAGGCCCGGCTCCAGAAGCGCGCGGTCAGCCTGGAGCTGCAGGGGCCCGCCGGGGTCCGGGAGATCCGGGGTCCGGCGGCCTGCTGGAGGGCCCTGGCCCTGGCCGAGGCGGCGGGTTCCGGCGAAGGTGTCACGGTAATCAGCCCAGCGGCGCCAGGTCCGATAAGCTGATAGCCCCTGGAGGCTCTGGTGTTTGACGATCCGCTCTCCCCATCCTGGACCCCACTCCTGGAGGCGGCCTGGGCGGCCCGGGAGCACGCCCATGCGCCCTACTCCCACTTTCAGGTGGGCGCGGCCCTGCTCACGGACGCCGGTGAGGTGGTGGCTGGCTGCAACGTGGAGAACGCCGCCTATCCCGTGACGCTCTGCGCCGAGCGCGGCGCCCTGAGTGCCGCGGTGGCCTCGGGGCTGCGGCCAGGGGGGCTGGTGGCCGCCGTGGTGGTCACCGACGTGGCCGAGCTGACCCCGCCCTGCGGCGCCTGCCGCCAGGCTCTCGTGGAGTTCGCCGCCACCCTGCCGGTGCTGCTTGCCAACCGGCACACCCGGCGCCTGCATCATTTGGAAAATTTGCTGCCACACAGCTTCACGGGCAGCCATTTTCAGTAGTCCTATCCAAGCCGCGCCGCCCGGCCTACACTTTTTGAACCCCGCCAGGCACCCCGAGACGACTGAATGGCCATTGATCGCGTCAAAGTAAAAAAGGAAGCCGACCGCCACCTGACCGCGGGCCGGGTCGAGCGGGCCATCGAGGAGTTCCAGAGACTCATCGAGGACAACCCCAAGGACTACAACACCCTGAACCAGATCGGCGACCTGAGTGTGCAGATTGGCCGGGTGAAGGAGGGCGTCGACATCCACAAGCGCCTGGGGGCCGCCTACGAGCGGGACGGCTTCCACGCCCGGGCCGCGGCCATCTTCCAGAAGGTGGTGCGCAACGCGCCCGAGGACATCGATGCCGCGCAGCGCCTGGCGGACCTCTACCGCCAGATGAACCGCCCCACGGATGCGGTGCGGGTGCACCTGTCGGTGGCCGAGTCCTTTCAGAAGAAGGGGCTCATCAAGCGGGCCCTGGAGGAGTTCAACAAGGTCGTCGACCTGGACCCCAAGAACCTGAAGATGAAGGTGCGGCTGGCCGATCTCTACAACAAGGAAGGCCTGAAGGACCGGGCCGCGGGGATCTATCTGGAAGTGGCCGAGTCCCTGGCCATGGAGCAGATGCACGGGGAGGCCAACCAGATCCTCGAGCGCGCCAAGGCGATGATCTCCACGCCCCAGGTGTACCTGACCCAGAGTCGGCTGGGCGTGATCCAGGGCGACTACGCCACCGCCGCGGAACACCTGCGCGAGGGGCTGGTCAACAACCCCCGCAACCCGGAGCTGCTGGAAGCCCTGGCCGAGATCGAGCTGCGCAGCGGCCACCCGGACCGGGCCCTGGAGGCCCTGGCAGAGGTGGCCCAGCTGCCCGAGAAGTCCCTGCCCCTCTGTGAGCGGGCCCTGCGGAACCTCGTGAACGCAGACCGCACCGACGAGGGCCTCCGCCTCTTCGCGCCCATCGCCCGCGAGCTGGCCCGCCGCGGCTCCGGCGATGCCGTTGCCCGCTGCCTGCGCGGAGCCCTGCAGGAGGGCATCGGCACCGAAGCCTGGGTGCTGCTCGCCGAGATCGCCCACCAGAGCGGCAACCGCACGGAGCAGGTCCAGGCCCTCCAGAGCGCCTACGGCCTCGCCCGCCAGAACAACGATGCCGCCCTGGCCAGTCACCTGGCCTCCCAGCTGCAGGCCCTGGGCGTCGTCCCCGATGCCGCAGCGTCTGCCAGCGGCCTGCCGTTCTCGACGCCGAGGCTGGATGCTGACGGCCGCCGCCTCCAGGACATCACCCGCCACGGCGGCGAGGCCGAGGTGGACCCGATCCAGCGCCTGCGGATCGAGCAGTACTCCCGCGAGGCCGAGGCCATGATGCGCAGCGGCAGCCCCGAGCGCGCCATCGAGAGCTACCGGAAGGCCCTGGAGCTGGATCCCGAGGACCTCACGATCATCGAGGCCATCGCCTCGGTGCATCGCACCACCGGCCGCCTGACCCAGGTGCAGATGCAGTACGTGCAGAGCGCCCAGTCCCTGGCCACGGCCGGCAAGAAGCGCGAGGCCGCGCATCTACTGGACCTGGCGGAGCAGCTCTTCCCGGGCTCCACCCGCATCCATCGCCGGTCCCTGGGCCTCCCCGATCCGAAGGCCCCGCCCCTGGCGCCTCCTCCGCCAGTCCAGCCCCTCCCGGACGAACTGGAACCCCTGCCCAGGCTGGAGCTCCCGGTTGTTCCCTTGGCCCCGCCCGAGCCCATCGCCCTGGGCGAGGGCCAACCCGAGCTCCCTGACCTGGGCGAGCTGCCGCCGGACGCCTTCGCCCCCCTGGACCTGCCGGAGGCCCTGCCCGCCCCCACCGAGCCCGAGGTCTTCGACCTGCCGGATGTGGACTGGATGGACACCACTCTGAGCGAGACCACGGCAGCCGGGCTCCCGGACCCGTTCGTGGCCCCACCCACCGCGCCCCTGCCGCCCATGCCGACGCGGGTGCTGGACCCTGAGGTCGTCGCGGCCCTCTCCGCCCTGCCGGAGCCGACGGCACCCGCCCTGCCCGCCCCGCCCGTTCCCGAAGAGCTGGCGGGACTCCTGGGCGACATCGACTTCCAGCTGGACTACGGCAGTCCCGAAGAGGCCATGATCGAGCTGCAAGCGGCCCAGCTCCAGTTCCCCGGCCACCCGGAGCTGGAGGCCCGCCTCCATCGTGCCGAAGCGGCGCTCCAGAAGCTGGGGCTCACCAGGGCCAGCGCCCCGGAGGAGGGTGACTTCGCCAACTCCTTCTTCGATCTCACGGATGTGCTGGGCACCGCCCTCATGGACACCGGCGAGGGCGAGGAGATGCACGACACCACCCATGTGGTGGAGAAGGTCCAGACCGTCGACGAGCTGTTCAGCGCCTTCCGCGAGGGCGTGGAGAAGCAGGTCCAGGGCGACGACTACGACACCCACTACAACCTGGGCATCGCCTACAAGGAGATGCAGCTCATCGAGCCGTCCATCGAGGAGTTCAAGATCGCCATGCGCGACCCCGAGCGGACCCTGGAGTGCTGCTCCATGCTCAGCATCTGTGAGCAGGCCCGGGGGGACCTCGACGCCGCCGTGGAGTGGCTGCGCAAGGGCATCCTGGCGCCGGGCTTCCCCCCCGAGGACAGCATCGGCCTCCGCTACGACCTCGCCGAGATCTACCTCCAGCAGGGGCAGACGGGCACCGCGGCCCAGGAGTTCCGGACCGTCCACGGAATCGATCCCGACTACCGCGACGTGGCGGCCCGTCTGGCCTAGCCCAGGCTGCGGCTGCCGCTGGCGCCCCAGGGCTGCAGGGCCTGGAGGGCGGGCTGGACCGGCTTGCCGGGACGCTGCAGCTGCGTGAGCTCCAGGGCCCCCTCGGCCGTGGTCAGCCAGGCCCCCTCCTTGCCCCACAGCAGCTGGCCGGGCTCGCGGTAGCACATGCGCAGGGCGCCCACGCCGCAGACCTTGAGGGGCTGGCCGTCAACCTGCAGCTCCGAGCCGGGCCAGGGCCACAGGGCCCGCACCTGCCGGTGGAGGTCCGCCGCGGGCTGGTGCCAGTCCAGGCGCCCCATCTCCTTGCGCAGCTTGGGGGCGAAGGTGGCCAGGTCGTGCGCCTGCTCCACGGGCCGCGCGCAGCCGCACAGCAGCAGCGGCAGCTGGTCCATGAGCAGGTCGGCGGCGTCCCCGGCCAGCTCCTTGAGCAGGCTCTCGGCGGTGGCCTGCAGGCTGATGTCCCGGCGGTACTGGGCCAGCACGGGGCCCTCGTCCAGCCCGGGCGTGAGCCGCATGAGACTCACCCCCGTCTCCTCGTCCCCGGCCAGGAGGGCGTGGTTCACGGGCGCGGCGCCGCGCCAGTGGGGCAGCAGCGAGAAGTGCAAGTTCCAGACCCCGCCCGGGCAGGAGTCCAGCATCCAGCGGGGCAGCAGGTGCCCGTAGGCCACCACGATGGCCAGGTCGATGCCCAGACCCTCCCAGAGCTCCCGGGTCTCGGGGGCCTTCCAGCTGGGGGGCTGGTGCAGCGCCAGCCCCAGCTCCAGGGCCGCCACCTTGACCGGCGGCGCCTCCAGGTGGCGACCCCGGCCCGCGGGCCGGTCGGGGTTGCAGAACACCGCCTCGATGCCTTCCTCGGCCAGGGCCCGAAGCGCGGGAACGGCGGCCCGGGGCGTGCCGAGGAAGGCGATGCGCGTCATGGCGGGCCTCCTAACCCTTGGACTGCTTCTGGTACTTCCGCTGCAGGAGCTGGCGTTTCACCGGTCCGAAGTATTCGACGAAGAGCCGGCCCCGCAGGTGGTCGATCTCGTGGCAGAAGGCCCGGGCCATCAGGTCCTCCCCCGTCAGCTCGTGCCAGCTGCCGTCCTTGGCCCGGTTCCGGATGGTCACCTTCTGGGGCCGCTCCAGCACCTCGCGGATGCCGGGGATGGAGAGGCAGCCCTCCGAGCCCACCTGGGTGCCCTCCTCATGGAGGATCTCCGGGTTGATGAGGACGAGCCGCTGCTCCGGGTCCTCGCCGCAGGAGCAGTCGATGACGGCCAGGTTGAGGTTCACCCCGACCTGGGGCGCGGCCAGGCCGACCCCCTCCTCGAACAACGAGGTCTCGAACATGTCGGCCACCAGCTGCTCCAGCTCAGGGGTCCAGTCCCCGATATCCAGGCTGTTCTGTTTGAGCCGGGGATCCCCCCAGGTGAGCACGGGCAAGACGGCCATTCAACCTCTCCAGCAATCCAGTGTAAACCAGGCGGCCTCTCGCGGTAATCTGTGAGGTCCGCCTTCCGGAGCCCCGCATGCTGCGTTCCTTCCGCCAAGTCTTCAAATCCAACCGCACGCCCATGGCTGCGGTCATGATCGTCGTGCTCCTGGGGCTCGTGGCCTACCTGGCGCCATCGGGCCGGGTGGACACTCCGGACACAGTGGTGGCGCGGGTCTTCGGCCGCGAGGTCCTACTGCGCGACATGGCCGAGCACATGCAGGAGCTCTACCAGCGCTACGGCAAGCAGGCCAGCCCCGAGGCCCTGCGGCCCTACGTGCAGTCCCAGGCCCTCCGCGACCTGGTCAACCAGAAGCTCATGGAGGAGCTGGCCGAGCGGCACCATGTAGTGGTCACGGACGAGGAGGTCGGCGCCCGCCTGCGGGCCTTCCTGCGCCAGTACCCCATGCTGCTGGACGCCCAGGGCAACCTCAAGTCCACCGCCGAGCTCAAGCAGATCTTCCAGGACACCGGCTTCAACCCCGCCACCCAGGAGCGCGCCCTCCGAGGCGAGCTGCTGCGTTCCAAGCTCATCCAGCAGGCCGCCCTCCAGATCCCCGTGGACGAGGTCTGGCTGGCCCAGGAGAACCGCCTGAAGAACGAGAAGGTGGCCTTCCAGCAGGCCAGCCTGGCCGTGCCGCCCGCCACTGTGGCCGATCCCGGCGACGCCACCCTCGAGGCCTTCTACAAGGCCGGCGGAGAGCGCTTCCTCCAGCCACCCCGCCGCGTCATCCAGTTCGTGGCCGTGGACCGCGCCGCCTTCGGCAAGGAGCTGCAGGTGGACGAGGCGGGCCTGAAGGCCGCCTACCAGGCCCGCAAGGCCGACTACACCGAGTTCAAGGCCCGCCACATCCTGTTCAAGGCCGAGGGCGAGGCCCAGGCCCTGGAGGCCACCGCCAAGGCCAAGCTGCTGCGGGACCGCCTGGTCAAGGGCCAGGACTTCGGCAAGGCCGCCGAGGAGCTGAGCGAGGACCCCAGCGCCAAGGGCAACGGCGGCGACCTGGGCTGGTTCAACGCCGCCAAGATGGTGAAGCCCTTCACCGACGCGGCCGCCACCCTCAAGCCCGGCGAGATCAGCCAGCCCGTGCGCACCCAGTTCGGCATCCACCTCATCAAGCTCGAGGGGCGCCGCGAGAAGTCCTTCGAGGACATGAAGGCCCAGCTGGCCAAGGAGCTCGCTGACAGCCGCTTCACCAGCCGCGCCCAGGAGCGCCTCGAGCAGATCCGCAAGCGCGCCAATGGCGGGGACCTGGCCGCCGCCGCCAAGAGCCTCGGCAGTCCCGCGCAGCTCAGCCAGCCCTTCAGCAATGAGCCCACGGCCCAGGCCGAGGGCCTGCCGGAGCTGGCCCAGATCGTGGGGGAGGCCTTCCGCCTGAAGGTGGGCGAGGTCTCCAAGCCCCTGGCCCTTGGCGAGCGCCACCTGCTCTTCCGGGTGCAGGAGCAGCTGCCTGAGGCCGTCCCCCCCTACAAGGAGATCCGCGCGAAGGTGCTGGCCGCCTACCGCCTGGAGGAGTCCCGCAAGCAGGCCCTGACCCGGGCCCAGCAGGCCCTGAAGGCCAACGGGCTCCAGGCCGTGGGTCCCGTGACGGACCAGGCCGCGGCCCCCCTGGCCGGTCTGCGCGACCTGGTCGCCCACCCCGGCATCCGCAAGGCCCTGCTCGAGACCCCCGTGGGCCAGACGACGCCTCTGCTCTGGGCCCAGGACGGCAAGCTCTGGGTGGCCCGCATCGCCTCCCGGGAGCCGGCCCCCGCGCTCACCTTCGAGGCCCGGCGCACGCTCATCCAGGAGATCCAGGCCGCCGAGGCCCAGAAGCTGCTCTCCGCCGAGCTGCAGGCCATGGACCAGCAGGGCCGCCTGCGCCCCGGGCTCAGCAGCCTCTGGGGCCACTTTGGCGGCATCTATACCAACACCGAGGCCATGCAGGGGGCGGTGGAGGAGTAGCGCATTTGAGCTGTCGGCTCTCGGCTGTCAGCTGTCGGCCAGGAAGGTCCCGGCGCGCTCGGGGGCCGAGCCGAAAGCCATTGAAAAACAGGCCGGCGCCCCGCAGGGCGCCGAACCAGACGGCTGAGAGCTGACAGCTGATAGCTGACAGCCAAGCACCCTCAGCCGCAGGCTGAGGCCATGCCCAGCCTCAGGGTGCGGTCGCACAGGAGGTCCACGAAGGCCTCGTCGTGGCTGGCCAGGAGCAGGGCGGTGCCCCCGGCCTTCAGCTCGAGCAGCAGGGTCAGCAGGTGGCCCGCCAGGGTCGCGTCCAGGGCCGAGAAGGGCTCGTCCAGCACCAGCAACCGCGGCTGCAGCATGAGGGCCCGTGCGAGGCAGAGCCGCTGGGCCAGCCCGCCGGACCAGGCCGCGGGGCGCTGCGCCAAGGCCGCCACCGGGAACTTCACGCGCTCGGCCATGCGGGTCGCGGCCTGGTGCTGCTCCGGGGCGGTGCCGCGCCGCCAGACCTCCAGGGGCTCCCGCAGGATCTCCCAGCCGGTGCGATGGGGTGGCAGGCTGGCCAAGGCGTCCTGGAACACCGCTTGGAGCAGCGGCCGCCGGGGCCGGCGCTGAGGCTCCGGCAGGGGCGACCAGGGCTCGCCCGCCAGGGCGATGCGGCCCTCTGTCGGCTCCCGCAGGCCCAGCACCAGCTCCAGCAGGCTGGTCTTGCCCGCGCCGCTGGCCCCCAGCACGCCCCAGGCCTCGCCCGGGGCCACCTGGAAGCTCACCTCGCGCAGGACCCAGCGCCCGGACCGCTGAAGGCCCAGGCCCTCGACGGTCAGGAGAGGCGCCGTCGTCAGCGGATCACCTCGGCGCCCACATAGGGCTGCAGGGCCTTCGGCACGCGGATGCTGCCGTCCGGCTGCTGGTAGTTCTCCAGCACCGCCACCCAGGTGCGGCCCACGGCCAGGCCGCTGCCGTTGAGGGTGTGGGCGAAGGCGGGTTTGCCCTCCCTGCCGCGCTGGCGGATGTTGGCGCGGCGGGCCTGGAAGTCCCCGAACCAGCTGCAGGAGCTGATCTCCCGGTAGGTGTTCTGGGAGGGCAGCCAGACCTCCAGGTCGTAGGTCTTCTGGCTGCTGAAGCCCATGTCGCCGGTGCACAGGAGCACCCGGCGGTAGGGCAGCTCCAGGGCCTCGAGGATGGCCTCGGCGTCGGCGGTGAGGCGCTCCAGCTCGGCCTCGGCCTGGTCCGCGGCGGCGAAGGTGACCAGCTCGACCTTGTGGAACTGGTGCTGGCGGATGATGCCCTTGGTGTCCCGGCCGTAGCTGCCGGCCTCGCTGCGGAAGCAGGGGGTGAAGGCGCAGTGGCGCAGGGGCAGCGTCTCGGCCGGGAGGATCTCGTCCCGGTAGAGGTTGGTGACCGGCACCTCGGCGGTGGGGATCAGGTACAGCGCGCCGTCGCCGTGGGCCACCTTGAAGAGGTCCTGCTCGAACTTGGGCAGCTGGCCCGTGCCGTACATGCTCTCGGGGTTCACGAGGTAGGGCGGGATGACCTCGGTGTAGCCCGCGCCGGTCTGGCGATCGAGCATGAAGGCGATGAGGGCCCGCTCCAGCCTGGCGCCGAGACCCTTCAGCACCGCGAAGCGCGCGCCGCTCAGCTTGGCCGCGCGGTCCAGGTCCAGGATGCCCAGGGCCGTGCCCAGGTCCACATGGTCCCGGGGGGCGTCGATCACCGGCAGCTGGCCCCAGCGCTTGATCTCCACGTTGGCGTGCTCGTCCCGGCCCGCGGGGACACTGCTGTGGGGCGGGTTCGGGATGCCCGCGAGGAAGTCCTTGAAGGCGGCCTCGATCTCCCGCTCGGCGGCCTCGAGCTCCTTGAGCTTGTCACCCACCTCCCGCTGTTGGGCGATGAGGGCGTCCGCGTTCTCCTTGGCCCGCTTCAGCCGGCCCACCTCTTCGCTGACGCGGTTGCGCTCGGCCTTCAGGGCCTCGGCCTCCTGCAGGGCCGCCCGGCGGCGCTGGTCCAGCTCCAGGTAGCGGGCCCGGTCCAGTGTGTAGCCGCGCTCGGCGAGGCGGGCCGCCACGGCGTCGAGGTCGTTGCGCAGGAGGTTGGCGTCGAGCATCTGGGGATCCCGTAAACCCTTATTCTAGCGGGCTCCAGGTCGGCCTGCGGCAGAGCTGGAGGGGAGGGAACCCAGGGTGCTCAACTCAGCGGCCAGGCGCCGTTCGGCATCGGTTCTCCCGCCCTCCCGACCATGTGGGTCACGCAGCAGAGCCCGGGGGGCTCTGCGCAGTGGGGCCCCACAGGGAGGGAATCCAGGGTCCTCAGGCTTGGGGCCACGCCCCGTCCGGCATCGGCTCCCCGGCCCACCTCACCCCGAACGCCGCCCGCACCTCCTCGATCCCGCCGCCCGCGCCCAGCACCAGGCCCAGCTTGGCCAGGGCGGTCCAGCGGGTGTGCAGGCCGCCGGAGATGGCGCCCAGACCCTCGATCTTGCGGCCCATCTCGTAGGCGGAGAGGTCCACCCCGCCGTGGGGGCACTGGGAGGTCACCACCACGGGCAGGCGGCGCCGCGCGCAGTCCCCCAGGAGATCCCGCAGGTCCGGCCGGTCCATGGGCAGGTTGCCCGCGCCGAAGGCCTGGATCAGCACGGCCTTGGCACCAGCTGGCGCCAGGTCCCAGGGCATGCCCGGATGGGGCGTGAGGGTGTGTACCGCCAGGTCCAGGGCCGCCCCGAGCCCCGCGGGCACCCGGCGCTCGAACTGGCCCGCCTCGGGGTGCAGCCGGATCTCGGCGCCGATCTCAGCCAGGGGCGCCAGGTTCGGGCTCTGGAAGGCCTCGAAGAGGCTGACGCTCAGCTTGTCGGCGGCCACGCCCCGCAGCCAGTGGGTGCCGAAGCAGATGCCGGTCTCGGGGACGGCCCGGCAGGCCAGGTCCACGGCGTTGACCAGGTTGCTGCGGGCGTCGCTGCGCACGAAGGCCAGGGGCCGCTGGCTGCCCGTGAGCACCACGGGCTTGCCCAGGTCCGCCAGGAGGAAGCCCAGCGCCGAGGCCGTGAAGGCCATGGTGTCGGTGCCGTGGATGATGACGAACCCGTCGAAGTCCGCGCCGGCTCCGCGCACCCGCCGGGCCAGCTGCAGGATGTCCGCGGGCTCCAGGCAGGCGGAGTCCTGGTTGAAGGGCACCTCCACGGCCAGCTCCGCCAGCTGACCGAGCTCAGGCACCTGCTCCAGCAGGTGGTCCAGGAAGCGGCCGGGCGCCAGGGCCACGGGGTCTCCGCTGGGCGCCATGCCGAGGGTGCCGCCGGTGTGGAGGAGGATGATCTTTCGCATGACGGCTAGTCTACAAGCTGACGGCAGCCTTCCGCTCCACCCGTTAGACTGGTGCCATGCGTCGCATCCCCCGTGCCATCCAGCTGCTGGTGGCCCGCTACCTCCGCCGGCTCCTGAGAAACCGCCTGCAGGGGCCGCAGCTGCAGGCCGCCATCGAGTCGGCCCTGGCCACCCTGCCGATCCAGGAGAAGCTGCTGGTCCGCGAGGGGGCGCTGCGCTCCGAGGCGCTCAACCGCCAGCTGGCCTGGGCCATGGCCTTCGTGGCCGGGGCGGTGAACGCGGGCGGCTTCCTGGCCGTGGGCCACTACACCTCCCACATGACCGGCGTCGTCTCCTCCATGGCCGACGAGGTGGCCGAGGGCGACCTCACCACGGCCCTGGCGGCCCTGGCCATGATGCTGAGCTTCCTGGCCGGCGCCTTCGTCTGCACCACCCTCATCAGCTTCGGCCAGCGCCACCGCCTCCGCAGCCGCTACGCCCTGACCCTGGCGCTGGAGGCGGGGCTGATGCTGGTCTTCGGCTTCATGGGCAACCGCCTCCAGGAGGAGGTCCAGTTCACGCTGCCCCTGACCGTGATGCTGCTCTGCTTCATCATGGGCCTGCACAACGCCGTCACCTCCATCATCTCCGGCGCCGCCGTGCGCACCACCCACCTGACGGGCACCGTGACGGACATCGGCATCGAGCTCAGCAAGCTGACCTACGTCAACGTCCACCACCGGCATGGCCGGGTCCGCATCGTCGCCAACCGCCAGAAGCTGACCCTGCTGCTGCTGATCCTCGCCGCCTTCCTGGGCGGCGGCGTGGTGGGAGCCCTGGGCTTCAAGCACATCGGCTTCAAGGTCACCGTGCCCCTGGCGGGCTTCCTCTGCTTCCTCGCGGCCCGCCCGCTGCTCCTGGAGCTGCGGCTGCTGCTGCACCGCCTGAGGCGGCAGTGGCTCCCGGAGGACCGGGCCGAGGACTAGCTCGGCTCCAGCTCGATCATCCGGCCGACGCCATCGACCCGGCGGGTGCGGGCCGCGCCCATGCCCCCGATGAGCAGCTTGCAGTCCGGCGGGAGCCGGTCCTTCAGCTCCAGGAGCAGGCGCCGCACAGGCTCGCCCGTGAACTGGACCGAGAGGCTCACGGCCACCCGGTCGACCTTCAGGATCTTGGCGGCCTGGGCGATGCTGTTGAGGGGCAGGTCCACCCCCAGGAGCTCCGTGCGGGCGCCGTGGGCGGCGTAGGCCAGGGCTGCCATCAGGAGACCGAGGCGGTGGCGCTCACCAGGCAGGGTGCAGAGGAGCACCTTGCCCCGGCCCGGGAGGATGTGGAACTCCTGGCGCAGCTTCCGCAGGAAGTCCTCCAGGACCTCGGACAGCAGGTGCTCGTGGTGGGTCCCGATGGAGCCGTCGGCCCAGGCGATGCCCACCCGGTCCAGGAGCTGGGCGACCACCTGGACCAGGAACAGCCTCCAGCCCAGCTGCCCCAGGTACTTGTGCAGGAGGCTCCGCATCAGGTCCGTGTCCATGGCCACGACAGCTTCGTAGAGGTCCCCCACCCGCTGGTTCCCCTCCGGCAGGATCATCAGCTTGAGGGCCTCCTCGTCGGAGCGCACGACCAGGGCGGGCCGGTGGCCATGGGCCACAGCCTCGGCCATGAGCTTCAGGCGGCGCAGGTCGTCCTGGTGGTAGCGCCGGTGGCCCGAGGGCATGCGCACCGGCACCGGGAAGCCGTAGCGGCGCTCCCACACGCGCACCACGTCCGCCGTCAGCCCTGTTTCGGTGCGCACATCCCCGATGCTCAGCAGCTTCGATTCATCCCTGGCCATTCCCATCCCGCCTTGGCTAAGGGAAATAATGTAGGGGGCCAGGGGCAACAATGCTGGGGACTAAATCTAGACTTTGCGGGTTTTTCAAAGGATGACGACCGCTTTTACCTCGTCAAAACCCTGGTCACAGGTGCAGTTCACCACGACGGCACACTGGCCCGGCTGGCTGGGGGGGATCTGGACCTCGCCGTTGAAGCGACCCTCGGCATCGGTGCGTCCGGCCAGGAGACCCGTGGCCTTCTTGAGGCTGGAAACGAGCTTCACGGCCACCTCGGCACCGGCCACGGGGGCCTGGCTCTGGCACAGGCGGGCGCGGAACTGCACCCGGAAGGGGCTGCCGAAGACCGGCCGCATGGGGTGGTCGAGCACCAGCTCCAGGGTGTCCAAGTCCCCTTCCTGCTGGAGGAATTCGAGGATGGCCTGATCCAGGGGCCGGTCGTTGAAGGCCTGCTGCTCCAGGAGGTCCGGCGGGGTCAGGTCGTACTTGCCGTTCTTGATGTCCCGGATCACCGCCCGGTGCTGCTCGTCCATGCGGCCCTGGATGGTGGGCTCCGAGACCGCCGCGGCGGACAGCAGGTCTTCGTAGGAGGAGCGGTAGCTGTCCAGGATCTCCCCACCCACGTATATCAGGGTCTCGATCTTGGGGTTGGCCACGCCCTTGTCCTCGGTCTGGACATGGAACACCCGGTTCCCATGGCGGACATCGGTGTTATAGCCGGTGATCATGGGCGGCACCCAGCGGAGGGGGGATCAGGACGCGTCATGCGCCTGGCTTCGCAATTTCCCCGCCAGCTCCGGCATGATCTCCCAGGCGATCTCGCGCAGCGCCTGGTCCCCCAGGCGCGCCACCACGGCCTTGGCCAGGGCCTCCATCAGCGCGGGATCGGCGAGCAGGGCCTGGAGCAGGGCCTGGGCCTGGTCCGCCGGGGCGGGACCGGGGACGGCAGCGGGGTGCCCCTCCACGGCAGGAGGCTGGAACGCGGCTTCGGGCAGCGCCGGCTCCGGCACCAGCTCCGCCAGCTCCGGCAGCGCCTCGAAGACCGGCTCGGGCTCGGGCAAGTCGGGCAGGGTCTCGGAGACGGGCTCCGGCTCCGCCGGCTCCGGGCTGGTCTGGTCGAGCCGCGTCCACTCCGGCAGGCTGGCCAGGGCGTCTAGGTCCGGGAAGGTGTCGAGCGAGGCCTCCAGGGCCGTCAGGGAGGCGGCGCTCTCGGAGGCGGGTTCCGGCACCGGGGCAGGTTCCGGCTCCAGCTCCAGCTCCAGCTCCGGTTCCGGGGTCGGCTCGGGTTCCCGTGCGGGTTCCGGGGCCAGCTCGGGCGGGGCCACCCATTCCGCGGCCGGCTCCAGCTCAGGCTCCGGCAGGAAGTCCGTGCCCAGGTCCTGCAGGCTGTCCAGGTCCAGCTCCTCCAGCTCCAGGTGCACCTCGGGTACGGTGGGATAGGGGGCGGACTCTTCGGGCACCTCGGGCACTGTGACCATCGGCGTCTCTTCCGGCCAGAGGTCCTCGGGAGTGAGCAGGAGGAGGTCTTCTTCGAAGTCGGGTTCCGGCAGGGGCACCGGAGGGACCGGGCGCAGCTCCGGCAGTGCGGCCTCGGCCCGCGCCATCAGGTCGCTGGCGGAGGTGGCGGGCAGGGTGCTGAAGGGCGACACCTCGGGGATGACGGGGGTGGCCAGCAGGGCCTTTACGCGGTCGCCCAGCTCGCGCAGCTCGATGGGCTTCTTCAGGAAGCCCTGGATGGGCGCCTTGGCCAGCCGGGCCGGATCCACGGGATCCAGCACCCCGGCCATGAGGGCGATGGGCAGGTGGGCCGTCTGCGGCAGGGCCCGCAGCCGGAGGAGCAGGGTCCAGCCGTCCATGCCCGGCATGGCCGTGTCCACCAGGACCACATCGAAGGCCTCGCCCCGCTCGATGCGGTCCAGGGCCTCGGCTGCGGAATCCACGCAGACGAGCTCTATGTCCGTCGGAGCGAGCAGGGACTCGGCGATGCGGTGGATGCTGGGATTGTCGTCCACGAGGAGGAGACGGGACATCGGGTACCTCGGGAGGCCATGAGGAAGAAAGAGTGGCTGGGCACCACGCTACCAGAAATACACAGTCTCTAAGTAATCCTTCGGTATCCGCGCCTGCCTCAGCGCAGGAGCTTCCGGAGGAGTCTCAGCCGCTCCACCTCCACGAGGCGCACCAGCAGCACGCGGTCCCCCACCCAGATCCAGGCGACCCCCTGGACCTCGCGCAGGGCCACCTCGGGCCCCTTGGGCAGCCAGCCCTTCACCGAGACCCGCAGGCCGAGGGCGGTGCGCCACTCCGAGCGGTAGGTCTGCAGCAGGGCCTGCCGCTGCCGCTCCGGGGGGAGGGTGGTCTCGTTCCAGCGCTGGTCCCAGGCGTCGAAGGCCCCCTCTTCCCGCCAGGCCCAGGCGGCGTCCCAGGCGGGCCAGGGCTTCGCGTCCGGCGCCACCTCGGTCCAGGCCACCCGGTCCAGGGAACTGGTCCGGCGCGCCATGCCCTCGGCCAGGGGCTCCGTCAGCCCCATGCGCTGGGGCGGCTGGGCCGTGAGCCAGCCACTGCCGGCGGCCTGGCGGACCCACTGGCCGTCCTCCAGGGCCCAGGCGGTCCAGCCCTGGGGACCTCCGTGCCAGAGCCTGTCGCCCCGGGGGAACCAGAGCCGGTCCCCGGGATGCCAAGGCAGCTCGACCCGCGCCCCGGGCAGATCCTGGCCGTCCTCCGAGAGGGCCGCCTCCCGGCTCGCGATCCCCCGGGGCGCCGGCGACAGGCCCGGCTCAGTCCAGGCCGCCAGGGTGGGCTCGGCAGGCTCGCCGTCCGCGGGCAGCTGGCTCAGCAGCAGGCGGGACTCGGCCTTGCCCTCCGGCTCGAAGAAGCCCAGCAGCACGGCCTTGCCGTCCCAGCTGAAGCGGCTCCAGGGACCGGACTGGGTGGACCAGAGCACCCGCCCCTCGGGCACCTCCAGGAGCCGGGTCTCGTAGCGGGACGGCCCCATGAGCAGGGTCACCAGCAGGCGGTTCGTGCGGCCCGGGGCCAGACGCGCCGAGCAGAGCGGCGCGTCGAAGCGGTAGTGCCGCCACTCCAGGCCCCGCCAGAGCACCACCTCGCTGCGGCCCCGGGGGCCGTTCAGGGCCAGGCCCTGCTCCGCCAGGTAGGGGGAGGCCGGCTCCCAGGGCGTGCCGAAGCCGCCCTCGAAGGGCCAAGGCTCCGACTGGTCCGGATCCCGCGCCCCCTGGAAGCGCGGCGACCAGCCCTCCTCCATGCGGAGCTCCGCCAGGGCTTCGTAGCTGCCCAGGTTCATCACCGCCGGCGCTTCCGATGCCCCGACGCCGCCCGAAGCCACCGGCCGCGGCGCCTGCACCACCGCGAAGAGCAGCAGCATGGCGGCGATGAAAAGGGAGGCGATGATGTAGCGTTGGGGAATCACGGGCGGCCCGGAGCGGTTGTTCCCATCATGCCCCAACCCACCCTGGAGGCCGGTTCCCGATGAGGCAGAAATCCATCCTGGAGACCGAAGTCAAGCTGCGCATCCCCGGCACGAGCCCCTTCGCAACCCGCCTGGCGGCCCTGGGCTTCCTGGAGGTGATCCCCGCCCAGCCCGAGGTGAGCATCCTCTGGGACCGCGCGGGCAGCCTCCGCGACCAGGGCTCCGCCCTGCGCACCCGGCGCTACGCGGGCCGGGCCCGCCTGACCTGGAAGGGCCCCAAGGTCCCGGACGCCCTGCTGAAGATCCGCCCCGAGCGAGAGACCGGCATCGAGGACGGCGAGGCCCTGGAGGCCATCCTCCGCGCCCTGGGCTTCGCGCCCGTCCTGCGCCTGGAGAAGGTGCGCGCCGTCTGGGAGCGGGAGGGCCTGGAGGCCTGCCTGGACGAGACCCCCTTCGGCTGCTACCTCGAGCTGGAAGGGGAGGCCGGAGCCATCCATGCGGCCATGGCCAGCCTCGGTCTCGCCCCGGCGGCCGCGGAGACCCGCAGCTACCCGGAGCTCTACGTCGCCCACGGCCTCGGCGAGGTCCTGTGAGAAGTGGCCCGCTCCTGGTGCCGGTCCTCCTCGCCGGCCTCGGGGGCTGCCGCTCCCACTCCCCCGAGGAGCAGGTCCGCGCGGCCTTCGAGGCCTGCCGGGCCGCCGTGGAGGCCGGCGATGCGGCCGCGGCCACGGCGCCGCTGGATCCCGCCTTCGCGGGTCCCGAAGGTCTGGACCGGGCCTCGGCCCGGATGGTCCTGGTCGGGTTGTTCCGCCAGGGGAAGGTGGGGATCACGGTGTTCCGGAATGAAGTGACGGTCCGGGGCGGCGAGGCCAGCCAGGAGGTGGACCTGGTCCTCACCCAGCGCGGGGCGGGACCGCTGCCCGAGGACGCCTCCCGGCGCAGCTTCCGCCTCCTGTGGCGGCGCACTTCGGACCAGTGGCGGCTGCGGGAGCTGCAGGCGCTCTGAGGCCCATCAGGCCTCGAAGTAGGCCATGAACTCGCCGTGCAGCTCCAGGGGCAGGCGGCACTGCTCCCGCTCCTCCCGGACCATCTGGTCACAGCGGCTCTGCGCCCGCAGGTCCGCGGCGGGCAGACCCTGCCCCCGGGCGTGCCGCAGGACCTGGATCAGCGCATCCGTCCGGCCCAGCCGGTAGCAGGTCACCAGCAGCATGGCGCAGGTGCCCGCGTTGCCGGGGTCGAGCTCCAGGGCCTGCAGCAGCTGGCGCCGGGTGGTCTCCAGCACGTCCCGCCACACCTCGCTCCGCGCGTGCGGGCCGCTGGTGGCGGTGCCCTTGCCCGGGGCGACGGGCCGGATCGACTGGGGGCCGGTCCGCTGCAGCGCCAGGCCACCGGGTGGCGTCCCGGCGGGAGGCGCCAGTCCCGGCGCCGGAGGCCGGAGCCGCCCGGGGGCCTGGCCCAGCCCCTCCCAGCGCCAGGCGGGGTTCTTGGCGGACCGCAAGCTGGCGGCCAGATCCTCGGCGCACTGGAAGCGGCCGGAGGGATCCTTGGCGAGGGCCACATTGAGGACGGTCTGCACATCCCGGCTGATGCCCTGGAAGGCGGCGGCCGGCAGGGGTCCCGGCGCCTCGTGCAGGAGCCGGTAGATCACGGACCCCGGGCTGGGCCCGTCGAAGGGCGGCACGCCCGCCAGGGCCTCGTAGAGGATCACCCCGATGGCGAAGAGGTCGCTGCGGGCGTCCGGGCGGCCACTCTGCAGGTACTCCGGGGCCATGTAGTTCACGGTGCCGAAGACCGTGCCCTCGTCCGTGGTGTCGGAGTTGATGACCTTGGCCACCCCGAAGTCCAGCAGCTTGGCCTGGAGGGTTCTCCCGTCCCAGAGCACGCGGATGTTGGAGGGCTTGATGTCCCGGTGCAGGATCTGATGCCGGTGCGCCACGGCGAGACCGTCGCAGATCTGGGCCAGCACCTCCAGGGCGTCGCGCGGCAGGAGGGTCTCGGCCCGGATCAGGGTGGCGAGGTCCTCGCCCCGCACCAGCTCCATGGCCAGGTAGAGCACGCCCTGCTCTTCGCCCAGCTCGTGGACAGTCACGATGTTCGGGTGGTTCAGGGCGCCGGCGGCACGGGCTTCCGTGGCGAAGCGCTCCCGGGCCTCGGGCCCCATGCCCGCGGTGGTGTGGATGACCTTGATGGCCACCTCCCGACCGATGGTCGGGTCCCAGCCCACGTAGACCTCGCCCATGCTCCCCTGGGCAAGGAGGCGGATGATTTCGAACTTCCCGAGACGCGACAGCACGGAAATATCCAGGGTGGTGTCTCCCGATCATCCGCCGCGCCTCCGGCCCGAGTCCAGGGCTTTCTCCGGGCTCAGTCCCCGAGCCCCCGCAGCCAGGCCTCGTCCCGGATCGGGATGCCCAGGGCCTCCGCCTTGGCCAGCTTGCTGCCCGCCTTCTCGCCGGCCAGCAGCAGGGTGGTCTTCGGGGACACCGCTCCGGTCACCTTGGCGCCGAGCCGCTTGAGCCAGGCCTCCGCCTCCTCCCGGGACAGCAGCGGCAGGGTGCCGGTCACCACCGCCACCTCGCCGGACAGAGGCAGGCCGCTGCGGTCCCGGACCTCGGGCGGCGCGGGCCGGACGCCCAACTCGGCCAGGCGGGCGGGCAGGTCCGGGTGGAGCTCACGAAAGGCGCGCAGGGCCGCAGCCACCTTGGGGCCCACCTCCTCCACGGCCTGGAGCCGCAGCTCGTCCACGGTCCAGAGCGCCTCCAGGGAGAGGTGCGCCTCCGCCAGCAGCTCGGCGGTGCGGGCCCCCACCATGGGGATGCCCAGGGCGTGCAGCCACCGGGCCAGGGGCCTGGTGCGCGCCGCGTCCAGGGCCGCGAGCAGGTTCTGGGCGGACTTCTCGGCCATGCGCTCCAGGCCCGCGAGATAGGCCAGGCCCAGCAGCGGCTCCTGCAGCAGGCTGAACACCTCCCAGGGCTGCTGGAAGCGGCCCGAGGCCACCAGCTGCTCCGCCAGCGCGTCGCCCATGCCTTCGATGTCCAGGGCCGAGCGGCCGCCGAAGTGGAGCAGTCGCGCCTCCAGCTTGGCCGGGCACTCGGGGTTGAGGCAGCGGATGGCCACCTCCGCGTCCTCGGCCTTGCCCACCTCGCCGCCGCAGACGGGACAGGCCACGGGCAGGACCGGGGCCGGCAGCCCGCGGTCCGCCTCCCCGGGCACCAGGGCCACCACCTTGGGGATCACCTCGCCGCCCTTCTCGATGAAGACGCGGTGCCCCACGCTCAGGCCCAGCCGCGCCAGCTCGTCGGCGTTGTGCAGGGTGGCGCGGCGCACCGTGGAGCCCGCCACCTCCACGGCCTCCAGCTCCGCCACCGGCGTCAGCTTGCCCGTGCGGCCCACCTGCCAGGTGATGCCCAGCACCGTGGTGGTCACCTGGGTGGCCGGGAACTTGAAGGCGATGGCCCAGCGCGGCACCCGGTCCGTGGCCCCCAGGCGCTGCTGCACTGCGGCATCGAGCACCTTCAGCACCACGCCGTCCGTGTCGAAGGGCAGATTCAGCCGGGCCCCGGCCTGGTCCTCGATGAACCGCAGGATGTCCTCCATCGAACCCGAGGCCGTGCCGGGCATCCGGGCAAAACCCCAGGTTGCCAGCAGGGCCATGGAGGCCGCGTGGTCGAGGCCCTCGCCCTCGCTCCAGAGCGCCTGCCAGGGCAGGAAGGACAGGCCGCGGGCCGCCACCTCCCGGCTGTCGAGCTGCTTCATGGTGCCGCTGGCGGCGTTGCGGGGATTGGCGAAGCGGGGCTCGCCCCGGGCATCCCGGGCGCGGTTCAGCTCCTCCCAGCGCTTCCGGGAGAGGAAGACCTCGCCCCGCACCGTGAGCGTCGCGGGCGCCTCCGCCGGCAGCCGCACCGGGATGTCGGCGATGGTGCGGGCGTTCTCCGTCACCAGCTCGCCGGTCTCACCGTCGCCCCGGGTGAGGGCCTCCACCAGCTCGCGCCCCTCGTAGCGCAGCGAGAGGGACAGGCCGTCCACCTTGAGCTCGGCAGCGTAGCGGGCCTCGGCCTCGGGCGCCAGCTTGCGCCACCGGGTCTCCCAGTCCCGCAGCTCCGCCTCGGAGTAGGCGTTGCCCAGGCTCAGCATCGGCACCGCGTGGCGGCGCTTCTCGAAGGCGTCCACGGGCGGCGCGCCCACGCGCAGCGTGGGGCTGTTGGGATCGGCCAGCTCCGGGTGCTGCGCCTCGAGGCCGCGCAGCTCCCGCTCCAGGGCGTCGTACTCGGCGTCCGACAGGACGGGCTGGTCCAGCACGTAGTAGCGGTGGCGGTGGGCGCGCACCTGGTCCGCCAGGTCCTTCAGGCGCCGCTGCAGGTCGCTCATTTCAGCCTCGCTCGATGCAGGATGCCCATGATGAGGCCCAGGGCGAGGAAAAAGCTCAGGGTGCTGCTGCCGCCGGCGCTGAAGAAGGGCAGGACCATGCCCTTGTTCGGCAGGGCCCCGGCCACCATGCCCACGTTCACCAGCAGGTGCAGCGCGAAGATGCCGGCGGCCCCGGCGCAGAAGTAGGCCTCGGCGTAGGTGTGGGCGACGCGGGCCGCGTCCAGGATGCGGCTCAGGAGCAGCCCGAAGAGCCCCAGGGCCAGCAGGACGCCCAGGAAGCCCCGCTCCTCGGCCCAGACGCTGAAGGCGAAGTCCGTGGTCTTCACCGGCAGGAAGTTCAGCTGGGTCTGGGAGCCGCTGGTGAAGCCCTTGCCGACGAGGCCGCCGGCGCCGATGGCGATGCGGCTCTGGTTCACCTGGTAGCCCTTGCCCTGGAGGTCGCTGGAGGGATCCAGGAAGATCATGACCCGCTGCTTCTGGTAGGGCTTGAGCCCGAACTTCCAGGCGCCGAAGCCGCCCACGGTGACCAGCAGGGCCAGCGCCAGGAGCCAGCGCGCCCGGAGCCCCTTCATGAGCGGGATGAGCAGCAGGATGGGCAGGAAGCTGAGCGCCATGCCCAGGTCCGGCTGGCGCTGGATGAGCAGCATGGGGAAGACCACCAGGCCCACCGCGCCGAAGAGCTCCAGGCGGGTCACGGTCTCCGCCGGCTTCGAGCCCAGGCGCTGGGACACGTAGAGCAGCGTGACCCACTTCATCAGCTCCGAGGGCTGGAAGGTCTGGCCCGCGATCATGAACCAGCGGGTCGAGCCGCCGATCTTGCGGCCCACCACCAGCACCGCCGCCAGGGCCACCAGGCCCAGCAGGTAGGCGGGGAAGCCGTAGCGGAAGAGGCGCCGGGGGTCCGTGGTGGTCAGCACCAGCATGAGGACCAGGCCCAGGCCGTTCCAGAGGCTCTGCTTGAGCCAGATGTTCGCCTGGGGCGTGTTGCGCCCGGCGGAGAAGAGCGTCAGTGTGCCGAGCGCGATGAGGGCCAGCACCGCCAGCAGCAGGTTCCGGTCCAGGGCGCGGAAGCGTTCCCTCATTCCGCGGCCTCCGTCTGCTGCGGCGCGAAGGGATCCACCAGCTTCCCGCGGGGGGCCGGCAGCGGATTGACCAGGCGGTCCGCGCACCAGTACTTCACGAGCTTGGCCGCGATGGGGGCCGCGGCGGTGGACCCGAAGCCCGCGTTCTCCACCACCACCACGAAGGCGATCTGGGGCTGCTCGCGGGGCGCGTAGCCCGCGAAGAGGGCGTGGTCCTTGAACTTCTTGGCCTGCCGCGCGTAGTGGGCCTTGTCCACGAAGGTGGCGACCTGGGCCGTGCCGGTCTTGCCCGCGAAGGGGATCTCCCTGGCGATCTCCCGCACGAAGGGATTGGTGGAGGCCGTCCCGCTCAGGACCACCTCCCGGAGCCCCTCATCGAGCACCGCCCAGTGCTTCGGATCCAGCGGGGTGTCCCGGAAGGCCGGGGGCGCGGCGGCTTCCACGGCGTTGGACTGGTCGCTCCGGAAGCCGTAGAAGAGGTGGGGGACCAGGAGCCTGCCCCGGGTGGCCAGCAGGGCATAGAACCGCGCCAGGCCGATGGGCGTGACTCCCACGGCGCCCTGGCCGATGCCCACGCTGATGGTCTCGCCCGCGTACCACTTGGGATCCCGGGGCGCGGCCTTCCGCTTCCACTCGCGGCTGGGGATGCGGGTGCGCTTCTCCTGCGGCAGGTCGATGCCCGTGCGCTCCGTGAGGCCGTACTTCTCCGCGGTGGCGTGGATGTCGTCGACGTCCAGGCGGGACGCCAGCTCGTAGAAGTAGACGTCGCAGCTCTGGGCGATGGCCTGCACCATGGACAGGCTGCCGTGGCCCGTGGGCTTGTCGCAGCGGAAGTCGCGGCCGTAGAAGTTCTTCCGCCCCGCGCAGTAGATGGGGGTTGTCGGTGTGATGACACCCTTCTCCAGCGCCGTGAGGGCCACCAGCAGCTTGAAGGTGGAGCCCGGCGCGTAGATGCCCTGGGTGGCGCGGTTCACCATGGGCCGGGTGACCTTGTTGGCCAGGTAGCGGTCGACCATGTCCTGGCTGAGGCGGTTCAGGAAGAGGTTGGGGTCGTAGGACGGGCTGGAGTAGAGCGCCAGCACCCCGCCGTCGCGCAGGTCCAGCACCACCACGGCACCGGCCTCCTCCCCGAAGGCGTCCTGGGCCACCTTCTGGAGGCCCGCGTCGAGGGTCAGGAAGAGGCTGCGGCCGGCCGCGGCGTCGATCTGGCCGAAGTTGGCCACCTCCGTGCCCAGCTGGTCCACCAGGATGCGCTTCTGCCCGTCCACGCCCTTCAGCTTGTCGTTGCCGGCGGCCTCGAAGCCCTCCTTGCCGATGGTCTCGCCCAGGTGGAAGACCCCGGGCTTGCCCTTCATCAGCTCCTCGTCCACCTCGCCCACGTAGCCGAGCACGTGGCCGGCCAGCTCATCGCCCAGGTAGACCCGGCGTGGCGCCACCTCGACGCCGAGGAAGGGGAACCGGGACCGCACGCGCTCCGCCAGGGCGATGCCGGACTCGTCCAGGTTCTCCTTGAGCACCAGGGGACGCCCCTTCCCCGCCAGGCGGTAGCTCTGGATCTTGCGGGTCAGGGCCTGGGGATCCACGCCCAGGGCCTCGGCCAGGGCCGCCACCACCTCGGGGCGGGTGGGCAGGTCCTCCCGCTGGATGACCAGGTGCAGGGCCCGGCGGTTGTCCACCAGCCGGTGGCCGTTGCGGTCCAGGACCAGGCCCCGCGGCGCGGGAATGGGGCGGACCTTCACGGCCTGCTGCAGCGCCAGCTGCCGGTACTCGCCGTGGCGCACCAGCTGCAGCCAGGCGTAGACCAGGACCAGCAGGGCCACGAGGCTCCAGGCCATCCCCTTGAGGACGCCGAGCCTCTGGCGGAGGAGGGGCTGCTGCCGGGGATCCATGGCTCAGCGCCGGCCGGTGCCGACGGGGGCATGGAGCAGACGCCAGGCCAGCCAACCCCACAGCGGCAGGGTCAGGAGCGTCCCGAGGCCGTGCCAGCCCCAGGGATGCGGGCCCGAGGCCAGGCGCACCGCGCCGTGGACCAGGAGGAAGTGCAGCACGCAGAGCCCGGCCAGCCGGGCGAGCCAGCCCTTCAGGCCCTCCAGGGGCCAGCGGCCCGCCATCCAGCCGGCCAGCAGCACCACGGTGAGGTCCGCCCAGGCCGTGCCGCCCAGGTGGGGGTAGAGGCGCAGGCTGCCCTCCAGCGCCCAGCCGGCGGCCACGGCCCACAGGGCGCCCGCCAGCGGGGCGCCGGGCCGGGGGGCCAAGGCCAGCACGAGCAGGGCGTGACAGATGGCCTGGAGGGCCGGGAAGGGCGCGCTCAGCACCACCAGGCCCAGGGCGATGCCGCAGGCCAGGTGCTGCCGGAGGGCCGTCGGCGCGGGCAGTCTCATGGCGCCCCCCGCTTCCGCTGGCTCTTCAGCTCCGGCGCCAGGAAGGGCGCCTGGACCTCCACGGGCGGCTGGGGCGGCAGCAGCAGGACCGCGCTCACCCGGTCCAGGGGAGCCGAGAGGTTCAGGACCACCCGCAGCTCCAGGTCGCCCTGAGCCACCTCGGCCACGTAGCCCACCAGCAGGCCCCGGGGGAAGACCCGGTCCAGGCCGCTGGTGAGGACCGCCTCGCCAACCTGCACGACCTCCTGGTTGCTGACGTAGCGGATGAGGGCCCGGCCCGAGCCCAGGCCCTGCAGCACGCCGGTGGCGCGGCTGCGCATGAGCATCACCGCCACCGAGGCGTTGGGGGCGTCCGCGGGGAGCACCTTCGACTGGGTGGCACTGACGGACCAGAGCCGGCCCACGATGCCCTCGGGCACCAGCACCCCCTGGTCCGGCACCAGACCCCGGTCCAGGCCCTGGTCCAGGATCAGGCCACCGAAGACGGCCGGGCGGGTGCTGAAGACCACCCGGGCGGCCGCCAGCTCCAGCGGGATCTGCTTCTTCAGGCCCAGCAGGCGCACGGCCTCGTCGGCCTCCGCCTGGCGGGGCGCCTCCCGGGCGGACTGGAGCCGGGCCTGGTCCAGGGCCCCGGCGAGTCGGGCGTTCTCGGCCCGGAGGTCCGCGAGGCTCCGGGTCGCGTCGCGGCGGGACAGACGCCAGCCCTGCCAGCCGCTGGCCAGTCCCTGCGAGGGGCGCGCCGCCGCGTCGGCGACCCGGGCCCAGCGCTCACCGGAGGCGGGCCCCAGGAGGACCCAGACCCCGTGGCCGAGCCAGAGCAGGGCCAGGGCCAGGCGCTGCCATCTCGCGCGGCCCCATCTCCAGCTGAGCGCGCGGAGGGCCATCAGTTCCCCTAGTCGAGGATCTGGATGCGGCGGAGGAGCGGAATGTTCTCCAGCAGGAGCGCCGTGCCGCGCACCACGGCGGTCTGGGGGTCCTCGGCCCGGAACACGGGGAGGTGGGTCTCCTTGCGGAGCCGCTCATCCAGGCCCTGGATCAGCGAGCCGCCGCCGGTCAGGCAGATGCCCCGGTCGATGAGGTCCGCCGCCAGCTGGGGCGGGGTCTCGTTCAGGGCCTTGCGCACCAGGTCCACGATGGCGTTGATGGGCTCGGCCAGCGCCTCGCGGATCTCCGCGTCGTTCAGCGTCAGGGTCTTGGGCAGGCCCTCGAACTGGTCCCGGCCGCTCACTTCCATGGTGCGGGAGCTCTCCGTGGGCCAGGCGGAGCCCAGGGTCCACTTCACCTCCTCGGCGGAGGCCTCGGAGATGAGCACGTTGTACTTCTCCCGGATGTACTTCACCACCGCCTCGTCCATCTCGTCGCCGGCGATGAGGATGGAGTCCGAGAAGACCTTGCCGTTGTAGCTGATGACGGCCACATCCGTGGTGCCGCCGCCGATGTCCACGATCATGCAGCCGCGCTTCTCGTTGATGGCGAGCCCGGCGCCGATGGCGGCCACCATGGTCTGGTCCACCAGGAACACCTCGCCGGCCTTGGCGTCGTAGCAGACCTGCTTCACGGCCCGGCGGGCCACCTGGTGGGCCCGGGGCGGCACGCTGACGACGATGCGGGTGCGGGCGATGCCGCGGTTCGGGCGCGCCTTGGCGATGAAGGCGGCCAGCATCTTCTCGGCGGCGTCCACCTCGAAGATCATGCCGTCCTTCATGGGGCGGATGGTGCGGACGCCCTGGGGGGCCCGGCCCAGCAGCTGCTTGGCCTCGTTGCCCACCGCCTCGACCTCGTGGGTCACGGTGTTCACGGCCACGATGGAGGGCTCGTAGATCACGATGCGACCCGCCTGCTTGGTGTGGATCAGCGTCGAGGCCGTGCCCAGGTCAATGGCCAGGTCGGAATTGAACAAATTGGACCAGAACTGGCTGGAGAAAAGGCTGGCCACGCAGGACTCCCACAGAGCCTGCTAGTGTCCCACGAACCGGGGGCCCGGGCCACTGCAAGCTGTCCGCTGCGAGCATCAGGCGCGTGTCCGCGGCGGCGTCAGCGAGCGGCCGCCAGCAGCTCCTCGACCAGCAGATCCCCGGAGAGCCGCTGGGGCAGCTCCTTGTGATAGCCGCGGACCCGCGAGCCGGATGCGGGTCGCGAGCGGGCAGCCCGGGGGGCTGCCCCGAGCGGGGCCCCCGCACCGGCGAGCATCAGGCGCGTGTCCGCGGCGGCGTCAGCGAGCGGCCGCCAGCAGCTCCTCGACCAGCAGGTCCCCGGAGAGCCGCTGGGGCAGCTCCTTGTGGTAGCCGCGGACCCAGCGCCCCCCCATCACCAGCACATACGGAATGGCCCGCTTCCCGGTCTCGGCCTCCAGCTTCTCGGCGGCGCCGGGCACGGTCTCGATATCGACCTTCGTGTGGGGCACCTGGTGCTCCGCCAGCCAGGCCTCCAGACGGCGGCAATCCGGGCACCAGGTGGCGCTGTAGACCACCAGATCAAGGCCTGCGAGGTCGTCAATTCGGCTCATGGAATCCTCTCGAATATGTCATTCTGGATCCTTTGATGCCTTTCGGGGAGAACCCATGTCCAAGCTGACTTCCTACGCGCTCCTGCTGGCCGCTCCGGCCCTGGTGCTGGCCCTGGCCTGCAAGTCCAGCAAGCCCGACAACAGTCGCGTCATTGCCAATGTCGGCGGGGACAAGATCACCGAGGCCGAGTTCCAGGACGTGGTCCGGACGCTCTCGGCGGACCCCAAGGAGGCCCAGAGCTTCCTGACGGACCCCGCGGCCCGGGAGGAGCGCGCCCAGCTGGCCAACCGCATCGCCATGAGCCGGGCCATCACCGCCTACGCCAAGCAGACCGGGCTCGACCAGGAGCCGGCCGTCAAGCGCCAGATGGAGCAGCAGCAGGCCAACGTCTACTTCCAGGTCCTCGCCAAGAAGCGCTCCACCACCGAGGCGCCCACGGATGAGCAGCTGCTCGCCTACTACAAGGAGCAGGTCGAGAAGATGAAGGCCCAGGGCCGCGCCCAGGGCATCCCCCCCTTCGAGGCCGTCAAGACCCAGGTGGCCGAGGGCTGGAAGCAGCAGCGCATGCAGACCGTGAGCCTGGACATCCAGAAGGAGATCAAGGCCAAGGTGCCCGTCACCCTGGTGGACGACTACCGGCCCGCGGGGGAGTAGAACCCCAAGCGGCACGCAAAGGACCCCGCCCGGGGTCCTTTTTGCGTACCGGGACAGGGAGGTCTGGGCGGCATTCCGAGGCTGAACCACAGCTGGGAGTCCCCCTGAAACAGTCAGGCTGCCGGACAGCTTCTAGGTATTTTTTCATACCTTCCGGGCTACTGACGATTAAGATGGGGTCGGGCGTGCTTTCTGGATGTCACCACCCGGTCGCCCACGGCCTCTTCGCAGGTGTCGTTCTTCCTACAGGCAGTTCCCATGCAGGAAAGTGAGGAGTTGCTCCGCTTGTTCGTGGAGCATTCTCCAGCAGCCATCGCCATGTTCGACACCAGCATGAGATACCTGCTGGTGAGTGACCGCTGGCTGGATGACTACGGCCTAACGGATCGGGCGATCGTCGGCAAATCGCACTATGAGGTCTTCCCGGAAATCCCCCAGCGCTGGATCGACATCCATCAGCGCTGCCTCGCGGGGGGCAGCGAGAAGTGCGACCGGGATCCCTTCCCGAGGGCGGACGGCAGGACCGACTGGGTGCGCTGGGAGATCCGCCCCTGGCGGCGGGCGGATGGCAACATCGGTGGCATCATCATCTTCTCGGAAGTCATCACGGAGATTGTTTCGGCGGAAGAATCCCTGCGGAGGGCCGAGGAGCTCCTGAACAAGGCCCAGCGGGTCGCCCATGTCGGCAGCTGGGTCTGGAACATCGCCTCCGACCGCCTGGAGTGGTCCGACGAGATGTACCGGGTCTTCGGCCTCGAGAGGGACACCTTCAGCGGCCTGCTCTCCGAGGTGCTCACGCAGTCCATCCATCCCGATGACCGCGCCGCCGTGGAGCAATCCAACCGCTCGGTCGCCGAGGATGGCAGACCCGTACCCCTGGAGTATCGCGTCATCTGGCCCGATGGGAGCATCCACTACGTCTGGGCCGAAGCCGGCGAGCTGGTCCGGGATGAGGCCGGGAAGCCAGCCCTGCTCTCCGGGATCGTCAAGGACATCACCGGGCAGAAGCGCGCCGAGGCATCCCTGCAGGCCGCCTACCGGCGCGCCAACGGCATCATCGAGGCCTCGCCGGTGCCGATTGCCTTGAACGATGAGGCAGGAGCCATCACCTTTCTGAACCGGTCCTTCAAGGAAATCATCGGCTACACGCTGGACGATATTCCGACGGTGGCGGACTGGTGGCCCCGCGCCTATCCGGACCCCACCTACCGGGCGCGGGTGACCGAGACCTGGGGCACCAACATGGCTGAGGCCAGGAAAAACGGAACCCCCTTTACCCCGATGGAAGTGGACATCCAGTGCAAGAGCGGTGAGGTCCGCACGTTCCTGTGCAGTGCCGCCCCCCTGGAGGACCAGTCCGACCACATGGTCATCCTGTATGACATCACCGACCGGAAGAGAGCCGCAGACGAGTCGCTCAAGTTCCACAATCAATTGCAGCAGGCCCAAAAGATGGAAAGCCTGGGCAGCCTGGCGGGAGGGGTGGCCCACGACATGAACAACGTGCTGGGGGCCATCCTCGGCCTCGCCTCGGCGAGCCTGATGTCCCAGCCCGCGGCGGGTCCCACCCGCGAGGCGCTCAAGACCATCATCAAGGCCACCGAACGCGGCGGGAAGATGGTCAAGCAGCTGCTGAGCTTTGCCCGCCAGAGCCCTGCCGAGGAGTGCCTGGTGGATATGAACGCGATCATCCGCGAGGAGGCCAGCCTGCTGGAGCGGACCACCCTGGCCAAGGTGCGCCTGCACCTGGATCTGGCAGCCAACCTCCGACCCATCCGGGGTGACGCCAGCGCCTTGAACCATGCGGTCATGAACCTCTGCGTCAATGCCCTGGACGCCATGCCGGACAACGGGACACTCACCCTCCGGACACGGACCGTGGACCAGGACTGGACTGAGGTCGTCGTGGAGGACACCGGGATCGGCATGTCCCAAGCGGTCCTGGACAAGGCCCTGGATCCCTTCTTCACCACCAAGGAACCCGGCAAGGGGACGGGCCTGGGCCTGTCCATGGTCTACAGCACCGTGAAGGCGCATGGAGGGCAGCTGTCCCTCCAGAGCGAGCCCGGCTGCGGCACGACCGTGCTGATGCGCTTCCCGGCCTGTGGGGACACCGAGCAGGCGGCAAACCCAGGGGTTGTCTCGGAACAACTGGGCGCACCGGGACTCCTGAAAGTCATGCTCGTGGATGATGACGAGCTGATCCAGACTTCCATGACGATGATCCTGGAAGCCATGGGCCACAGCGTGGTCACCGCCCCGAGCGGGGAGGAGGCCCTGGCGAGGCTCGAAACCGGATTCACGCCCGATCTGGTCATCCTCGACATGAACATGCCGGGCCTGGGTGGCGCGGGGACGCTGCCGCGGCTGCGGGCTCTTCGCCCCGCGTTGCCCGTCCTGCTCTCCACGGGTCGCACCGACCAGATGGCCTTGGACCTGGCGAAGGCTCACCCGTTCGTGACGCTGCAGCCCAAGCCGAGTTCCGCGAGCAACCTCCGGCAGGCCTTGGAGCGGTTGAGGCCAGGCTGAGCGGGGCCCCCTCGCCGGGCCGAACACCTGGGGCACCTGGAAGCAGAGCCTCGACTTCGAGGCTGTCTCTTCCATATGGAAAACGGGCCCCGCCGGGGGCCCTGATTTCTTTGGTGCCTGGAGACGGAATCGAACCGCCGACACATGGATTTTCAATCCATTGCTCTACCAACTGAGCTACCCAGGCACGAAGGATCAGGATAGCAGGCGGGTCTGCATTTTCAAGTGTCGGAAGGGCCTGGATTGGTGCATCCTCAATGGTTCGACCCTTCATCCGCCGCTCCCGAGGTTCGTCATGGCCCGTCCCACCAAGTCCCGCGAGATCCAGGTCCAGAAGCCGGCCCAGAGCCTGGCCCACTTCCAGACGAAGCTGGGCAGCGGCCAGGAGGAGGATGGCGGCCTGCTCAAGCCCATCCTCATCGGCGTCGCCGCCGTGGTGGCCGTGGGCGTCCTCTACGGCGCCTGGAGCACCTGGCAGACCTCCAGCGCCGAGAAACACGAGGCGGCACTGGCGGCCCTGCAGATGGAAGTGGAGGGCGACGGCATGGCCCCGATGGCCGCACCGGAAGTCGAGAAGCGGATGCGCGAGCGCCTGCCGCGCCTGGAAGCCCTGGTCGCCTCCGCCCCCTCCGCCGGCAAGGCCGCCACCGCGGGGCTGCTGGCCACCTGGCGCCTCACCCTGGACGGCAAGGGCCAGGTCCCGGCCAAGGCCGAGGACGCCTGGGCCCAGATCCGCCTGGCGCAGCGCGCCATCGCCCTGGGTCAGGTGAAGGACGCCCGCGTCCAGCTCGACAGCCTCCGCGACAAGGCCACCCCCGGGGAGTCCTGGGCCGAGGCCTTCTGGAACTGCCAGCTGGATGCCGACCGCCTCGCCGGGGACCGCGCCCAGGCCCTGAAGGATGTCGCCGACTACAAGGCCCGGTTCAAGGGCCGCGGCGACACCTCCGCCATGGAAAACCTGCTCCAGAGCATCTGAGGTTTCCTCAAGAAGGAGTCATCCCATGCGGATGTACGACCTGATCTACAGCAAGAAGCTGGGCGGCGCCCTGTCTGCGGAAGAGATCGCCTTCTGGGTGCAGGGGGCCTCGGACGGCAGCATCCCCGACGAGCAGAGCGCGGCCCTGCTCATGGCCATCTGCTGGCGCGGCATGAGCACCGAAGAGACCCTGGCCCTCACCCTGGCCATGCGGGACTCGGGCAAGCGGCTGGACCTCTCGTCCGTGCCCGGCCTCAAAGTGGACAAGCACAGCACCGGCGGCGTGGGCGACAAGACCACCCTCATCCTGGGCCCCATCGTGGCGGCCTGCGGGGTGCCCTGCCCCATGTTCAGCGGCCGGGGCCTGGGCCACACCGGCGGCACCGTGGACAAGTTCGCGGCCATCCCCGGCCTCAAGGTCGAGCTGTCCGAGGCCGAGTTCCTCCGCAGCCTGGCCGAGACCGGCTTCGCCAACTCCGCCCAGACCGCCGACATCGCCCCGGCGGACAAGAAGCTCTACGCCCTGCGGGACGTGACGGCCACAGTGGAGAGCATCCCCCTCATCACCGCCAGCATCATGTCCAAGAAGCTGGCCGGCGGAGCCGACGCCCTGGTGCTCGACGTGAAGTGCGGCCCCACGGCCTTCATGAAGACCCGGTCGGACGCCACGGCCCTGGCCAGGAGCATGGTGGACGTGGGCAAGGCCCACGGCATGCAGATGCGGGCGCTGATCACCCGCATGGACGCCCCCCTGGGCTGGGCCATCGGCAACGCCCTGGAGGTCATGGAGTGCGTGGAGATCCTCCGCGGCGAGCATGGCGACTCGGAGCTGGCCCAGATGAGCTTCCGCCTGGCCGCCGAGATGCTGATCATGGGCGGAGCTGCCACTTCCCTGGAAGCTGCCCAGGCCCAGGTCCGGGCCAGCATCAATAATGGCGCAGCCCTGGCGACCCTCCGGCGCTTCGTGGCCCTGAACGGGGGCGACGCCCAGGCCCTGGACGACTTCAGCCGCCTCCCCCAGCCGGGCCAGGTGGTGGACGTCCTGGCCGACCGGGCGGGCCATGTCGCCGCCCTCGACGGCCGGGCCCTGGGCATCCTGGCCATGGACCTGGGCGCCGGGCGGCGGGACCGGAATGACGTTCTCGACCTGGGCGTGGGCATCCGGGTGCTGACGCGGGTCGGGCAGAAGGTGCAGCCGGGCGACCCGCTGTTTCGGGTCTACGCCAAGGCTGGCGCCGCCGTCGCCCTGGAGGCCTTCCGGGCCACTTTGGAGCTGACCTCGACGCCGGTCACGCCGGGGCCCTGGCTGCTGGCTACCGTCACCTAGGGAAGCCCAGTCGGCCCAGTCCTCCTCGGCTGCGGTCGACGCTTCGGCGATGGGTAGCCAAGATAAGTCCCATCATGCAGATGGATCCAGAGAGCCAGGCCCCGAAGGCCTTCCCCGGACCCTCCCGGCCACGCGGCACCGCGCCCTCCTTTCCCTTCAATTTGGAAAGTGATCTTGACCTCTTTATTGGGAGGCCGTATATTTCCGCCCGATTAACAACCTTGGGGTTGACCATGTACTTTATGGACCCTTGGAGGAAATAACAGGCTTTTTGGTTTGTTACAAAGCTCCGGCGACCGTTTAAGGGGTCGCCACTTGTTCGCCGCGCTCATCCCTGGTCCTGCTTACAGGAGACGCGAGGGGGCATGGGGAGGCTGTCCATGGGCGTACCAGGTGTTGCCGAGCGGAACCGCGGCTTCGGTCGGAACCCGGAGCCCCTCCCCCACGGCCCGCTCCCGTTGAGGCAGGCACCCCCCGGGGAGGGCCGGAGGCCTGGATTATTTTTCGATTTCACACACAGCTACAAACCTCTTCCTGGCCAGGGCCGCGTTGAGCTGAGGCTCCAACCGCAACCGATTCACCCACCTCCCCCCACCCTGCAGCAGTCGCTGCACCTCCCCTATAAGGAGTCGCCATGAATCGAATCTTCCACCGACTCGGCCTCACGGCCGTTGTCATCGTCGCAGGCGGCTTCACTGCGCGCGCCCAGGACGCCACTACCGGGGCTATCGGTGGCACGGTACTCGGCGCGAAAGGCGCTCCGGTAGCTGGGGCCAAGATCATCCTTGATGGTGGCCGAGGCCAGGTCGTCAGGGTGACCGATGCCAGCGGCACCTTCAAAGTCTCAGCACTGATTCCGGGGCAGTACAGCATCACGGTGACTGCGGCAGGCTACGAGACCGCCACGAAGCTCACGGCCTTGGCCTCCATCAATACCTTCACCCCGGTTCGGATCACCCTGAGCACGACCGCAAGGATCCCTACCAGGCCCTGACAGGCGCCATGATGCGGGGTCCAGACTATGCCTGGTCCTCCCTGGAGTACGGCTCCAATAACTGGAACCTGAAGTACAACGCAGTCTTCTTCGACAACCTGCTGGTCGAGGCCCGAGTGGCCCAGACAAAGAACAAGTTCAACCAGGGCCTGGACCCCAGTGTCCAGTCCGGTTTCCAGGTGAGCAATTCCTCGATTCCTGGCGCCTTCGTGAACCCTGGACCGGGTTTCTATGCGAACTCCTACGAGAAGAACCGCCAGTACGACGTGAAGGTCACCAAGACCTTCGGTGATCTGGAGCTCAAGGCCGGCTACGCGACCGAGAAGCTGGAATACAGCAGCGGCAACTTCTATCAGGGACCTCCGGGCTTCGCGGATCCCCACCCGGGCGGGGGCAACTGGACCAGCGGCGCTCAGATCCAGCAGCGCTTCTACATGATCGATCCCGCGCTGGTGGACACGACGGGTCACACCACTGCCGCCAATGTCGGCACCTACTACCGTGTGGTCCGGGCCCGCACAACGCCCTCTCCGGTATCCACCGAGGCTCCCTGGGAGGCCTACTTCATCCAGGGCAAGTATTCCTACGACAACCGCCTCTTCATCAAGGCCGGGTTCCGCTGGGAAGGTGAAGACCTGAAGGGCCGGAACATCATCTATAAGTTCCAGCCCGTGGATGCAATGGCCCCCCGCATCTCCATCACCTGGGACCCGGAGGGCAACGGCAAGAACAAGATCTATGCCTTCTACGGCAAGTACTTCGAGAAGGTCCCGCTCGATCTCTGTGTCCGGGAGCTCAGCACCGAGGTGACCACCACCCGTTCCGACTTCTATAACATCAGCTCCGCCTACAACAGCCTGTCGAACCCGATCCTCACCGGCACCTCGATCCGCGAGGTGAACCCGCTGACCCTCCTGGCGGGTTCCACCAACACGAACCACTTCATCAGCAGTGGTGGCCTCCCGACCGAGATTCTGCCCGGAACCAAGCTCCCCTACACCAATGAGTACGTCGTTGGGTGGGATTCCCAGGTGACCGAGAAGATCAAGGTGAGCAACCGCGTCGTGCACCGGACCATTGGGCGGGTCCTCGAAGACATCGGCATCGATGGTGGCAACAAGCTCCCCTATTACCTGGGGAACCCCGGGCAGAATACCGCCCAGCTCGCGGCCATGGCCTTGGCCATCGACCCGACCCTGGGACACAGCGTGACGCCCACCGCCACCTGGCCCGCGCCTGTCCGGGACTACTGGGCCTATGAGTTCGAAGCCAACTACAATAGCGCCCACTGGGCGGGCTTCTTCAACCTGCGCCTCGCCCGGCTGGAAGGCAACTATGAGGGCCTGTTCCGCAATGACAACGGCCAGAGCGACCCGAACATCACCTCCTACTACGACTTCTCGCAAGAATACATGATGAAATACGAGACGCCAGGCAACCCGGACTACCATCCGAGGGGACTCACGGGCAACGAGCTCTTCGCCACGGGGCCTCTACCCAATGACCGGGCCGTCATTGTAAATGCAGGCCTTACCCACACCTGGGACAACGGCTTCAGCACCTCCGCGCTGGTCAAGTTCCAGACGGGGACACCTCTTAACAAGTTGTATGGTATCATTGATTATGGAAATGGTGGCGAGCTGGCAGCCGGTGGCCGCGGCTCTCAAGGCCGCACGCCCAACACGCTGGCCGTGGACTGGAGCGGCTCCTACACCTGGAAGATCCGCAGCACCCAGTCCGTGAACTTCCGGGCGGACATCTTCAACCTGTTCAACGCCAGCAAGCCAACGGCCTACGACCAGTACTATGAGCTGTCCCCGGACACCCTCAACATCAACTTCATGAACACCACCGCCTTCCAGACGGCCCGTCGGGTTCGCCTGGGTGTGAAATACCAGTTCTAGACCTGTCGTTCCTGGCAGAAAAGGGAGGCCCCGCGGCCTCCCTTTTCTTGGTTCCTCGCGGAGCCTTTTGGGTGGGGAAGCATCAGGTCGCGGGTGCCAGGAGGTGTTGGCTGGTGACCTTCAGGAGGTGCCGGGTGGTCCGATCACCAGGAGCCCCCCCCTTGCTCCTGGTTGCCGCCCGACCTGGTTCTCGCCCTCATTGATTGTTAAAAAAAGCTACATACAGAGCGGTCGCCTATCGGGCCCGGACCCCGGATGCCGCCGCCAACGGCAGCTGAGAGGTGGTCTGGGCAACTATTTAAACTCATTTGATTAAACTACTTGCAAATTGATGCCCCCTCCCGTGGGCGCTTGGGGGGAGGGTGGCCCAGCTGCGAGCATGTTTCAATGGGCTGGATTGTTCCCGTCCTAAGAAAAAAAGTTGTTTGTCTCTGATAGCGATGTCTACAATGGACAGCTGTCCTAAGCCCCCTTTTCGATTTCCTTTCAATGGATTACCACCTCTCTTTTCTTCCACCCCCCCCCTCCTCAAGGAGCGCATGCATGAGATTTCCTCTCAAACGACTTGGCTACATCGTGGCCCTGGCCGTCATCGGATCCACGGTCGCTTCTGCGCAGTCCGCGCCGGGCGCGGATGTCCAGTTCAAACTCCGCACCGGGTTCGAGCTGGATTCCAACCCTGACAACCTCAAGAGCCGCTCCCTCGGGTTCGGCCTGGACTTCGGCTTTGAGACCTCCATCGGCCGCTTCGGCGCGGAGTTCGGCTTCCAGTACAAGCCCGGCGACCAGTACAAGTCCGATGTCTCCACCTTCCCCGTGAAGCCGGGTGCCCTGCCCCCCAGCAACGCCTACTCCGGCGACCTGCGGCGCAACAGCCTCGAGGGCATGACCCTCCGCCTGTCCTTCGAGCAGCCCATCGCCGCCAGCCCCCTGTCCTGGCGCGCGGGCATCCAGCTCGGCGGCGCGAAGTTCCGGCACGAGTACCTCGGCGACCTGAGCCCCAACGCGACCTACACCTACGAGGACACCTACAACGGCGCCCTGACCAAGAGCACCCTGTCCCCGAGCCCCTTCGTGGGCGTCTCCTACCGCCTGGGTGAGACCTCGGCCATCGAGTTCAACATCCTGGCCCTGAGCTACTCGTCCATCAACTATGTCCACGTGGCCGGCCAGGGGGTCGACTCCACGGGCCACTCCATCACAGCCCTGGACTACACCACCGAGCAGAAGCGCGTGCTCCCGCACCTCGAGATCGGGTACTCCTTCCGTTTCTAGACGCTGCCTAACCAATTTTGGAGGAATTTCATGGATCGATTCGGATTGAAACAGTTCTCGAGAATGGCGCTCCTGCTCACCGCAGGCTCGGTGATGATGGCCCAGTCCACCACCGGCGCCCTCTCCGGCGGCGTGAAGGATGAGAAGGGCGTCGTGGTTGAAGGCGCTCGCGTGACCATCACCTCGCCCGCCCTCTTCGCCCCCCGCGTCACGGCTTCCGACGCGCACGGCCAGTGGCGCGCCCCCCTGCTGCCGCCCGGCAGCTACAAGATCACCGTCGACAAGGGTGGCTACACCGCCGCCGGCGTCGATCAGGTGCGCGTCGGCCTGGGCAGCTCCGCCCACTTCGACCTGACCATCAAGAGCGTCAAGGCCGCCGCGGCGACCGTTGAGGTGGTGGCCAGCGCCGGCGACGTCGACAAGACGGACACCAAGGCCAGCGCCAACTTCTCCGCCGAGACCCTGGCGACCCTGCCCGCGGCCTCCCGCGGCTTCTCCGGCGCCGCCGATCTGGCCCCCGGCCTGACGGTCGGCCTGGGCGGCTCCTACTCCGTGCGCGGCGGTGCGACCCAGAACACCCTCTACCGTGTGAACGGCACGGACGTGAAGGACGACTACCAGGGCAACCTGACGGGCACCTACGTCATCGAGGACAACATCGAGGACGTGCAGGTCATCCTGTCCCCCCTCAATGCCCGCAACGGCCGCGCCCTGGGCGGCGCCATCAACGTGGTGACCAAGTCCGGTGGCAATGACTTCGCCGGCAGCATCCGCGCCGACATCGGCCGTGGCACCTGGGGCTCCCTGACCCCCGCCGCCCTGCCCAGCACCAACCGCGTGACGGACAACCTGAACAAGCAGTACCAGGTGACCCTGTCGGGCCCGATCATCAAGGACCGCCTCTGGTTCGCCGGCGGCACCATCCTGATCCCCGGCCAGTCCTACAGCTACAGCACCGGCAACGTCTACGTCAACGCCACCAACGTGGTGAAGACCGGCAACGCGGCCATGGACGCGGTCCTGCTGGCGGGACCCACCGGCTTCGCCATGACCAAGTTCGACGTCAACACCCCCTACACCCAGAAGTACGATGACAAGTACTACGAAGGCAAGCTGACCGGCGCGCTCTCGCTGAACCACACCCTCGAGTACAGCTACAGCACCAGCAAGATCACCCTCGGGCCCCGCAATCCCTTCGGCGACTCCGGCAACAACGTCCCCCGCATCGCGGCCCTGGGCACCCAGTCCGAAGAGAAGGCCGCCTATGGCATCAACTACCGCGGCGTCTTCTCCAGCAACGTGTTCCTCGAAGGCCGCATCAACAAGGTGGACTCCCGCACGGTGTTCCCCAGCGGCGATCCCAACTACGGCACCGGTGAGAACCTGATCATCTACCAGGGCAACGCCAATGCGGGCGGCCGGGCGGCTCTCGCCTACCCCTTCGGTCTCGGCATCTCGCCGAATCCGGACCGCCGCAACAACCGCAGCGGCAACCTGAACCTGAAGGTGTTCCACGACCTCTTCGGCGGCAGCCACGAGATGGATGCCGGCTATGACACCTACGAAGGCGTCCGCGGCACCTCCGTGGCCTCGGGCCTCAAGGGCCAGATCTTCCGCGTGGGCGGCGCCTACGCCGATGCCTCCGGGCAGAACTACCTCTTCCCGACCATCAACCTGACCCGCAATGCCACCGGCAGCGCCTTCCTCTACGGCCAGGACTCCACGGGCCTCCGCGGTCCCGCCGCCTCCCTGGACCAGCAGCTGGGCCACGACGGCACCACCAAGAACCTGATGCAGGCCCTCTACTTCAACGACAGCTGGACCCTCAACGCCCACTGGAATGCCATGCTCGGCCTGCGGTTCGAGCAGCACAAGGTGACGGACACCGATGGTGCCCAGGTTGCCAAGGCCAATGACTTCTCCCCCCGCTTCCAGGTCCGCTACGACATCAATGGCGACAGCAAGAAGGTCTTCACCTGGACCGTGGCGCGCTACTCCGGTGACTTCACCACCGGCTTCACCGATGCGTTCATCAAGAAGGCCAGCAGCAAGGGTGTCCAGTACGGCTGGAGCGCCAACGCTCCCTCCGGGACCGCCGCCGGCGTCGCCTTCTACAACTACGCGGCCATCACCAACGCCGCCAACTACCAGAACGTCATTGCCTTCTACGACTCTTCCAAGAACTACGTCGTGGACCCCAACCTCAAGACCCCCTACATGGATGAGGTCACCCTCGGCTTCCGCCGGGGCTGGGATGATGGCTCCAACGTCAAGCTGACCTATGTCTACCGCACCTGGAAGCAGGACTGGGCCTTCCAGACCGACTACGCCGCCGACCAGCTCGTCACCCTGACCGATCCCACCGGGTCCGGCCTGGCTGCCCAGCACGCCGTGGTCACCCACGTCTTCAACTCCAGCGCCCTCAAGCGCGAGTACAACGGCCTGGAAATGGAGTGGACCGGCAAGATCAACTCCGTGTGGACCGTGGGCGGCAACTGGACCTACGCCCGCCTCGTGGGCAACAACAACGGCGGTGACTCCACCACCGGCCAGTCCTTCCGCGACAACACCCCGGAAGGCCTCTACTACAACCAGCGCTACCTGACCCAGACCCTGGGCTACTCCACGGACCGGTTCGCCCCCACGGGCCCCCTGCCCCAGGACCAGGAACAGCGCGGCCGCCTCTACATCTCCGCGGTCCTGCCGCTCGGCAAGGGCACCATCTCCTACTCCGCCATGCTGCGCTACGACACCGGCACGCATTGGCAGGGTGCCACCAACGCCCCGCTCGGAACGGTGCCCTACCTGACCGGCAGCGGCGTCGCCGCCCCCACCACCTTCGTCGACTACTACGGCGGCCGTGGCATCTACTCGAACAACGACATTTATCAGGTCGACTTCAAGGTCAACTTCAACGTGCCCCTCGCCCTGTTCGGGTTCAGCCGCATGTCCCTCATCGGCGACATGCAGATCAACAACGTCTTCAACCACATCGAGACCGGCAACCTGGACCACACGCTCTACAGCGCGACCTCCGGCACCAAGCAGCTCTACATCTACGACCCCGCCTCCTTCGGCACCACCCGGAACGGGACGGGTCTCAACTACTGGAACAGCGGCCGCAACATGGGCATGAGTATTGGTCTGAAGTTCTAACCCCGACTAGGAGAACCTAATGAACATGAGAACCAAACTGATGGCCCTCGCGCTGGCTGCGTTCCCGCTCGCCGGGAACCTGGCCGCCGAGGATGCCAAGCGCTTCGACGCCGGGATCGCCTGGTCCCTGGCCACGGACAACCTGAAGGAAATCACCAACGCCACCGGCACTTCCGGTGGCTACAACCTGGACTTCGGCTACAACGGCAAGCTGGCCGGCACCACCGTGCCCACCCGCATCAGCTTCGGAGTCAACAACTTCCCCGGCCACGACCTCAACGGGGTCACCACCTCCCTGCTCGGCTACCAGCTGGCCGGCGACCTCTTCATCGACAGCGGCATGAAGAACCTGTCCTTCGTCACAGGCGTGTCCCTCAACAAGTGGTCCAAGAAGCTGTCCCCTGCGCCGGCGGGCTACCAGACTGCCATCAAGGGCACCAAGTTCGGCGCCCGCCTGGGTCTTGAGTACCAGGTCACCCCCAGCTGGTCCGTGAGCACCCTGCTCCAGGTGGTTGAAGTCGGCACGGACGCCAAGGCCACCAAGGGGCTCAACGCCTCCTGGGTGCAGCTCGGCGCCAAGTACCACTTCTGATCCCACGATCAGTTCTGAGGATTCGGGCTCTGCACTCGCAGAGCCCGAATCTTTTCCCTTTCCCGTTCAGGGCTTCCACTCGGGCAGGTCGGTGCCGTAGAAGTAGCGGTCCATCCAGGCCTGGTAGTCCTTGCCGCTCACGGCCTTGAGGAGGTCCGGCACGTCCTGGGTGAAGCTCGGCGGATACCAGGCGAAGCTCTTCAGGTAGAGCCGCAGGAACTGCGCGAACTTCGCCTCGCCCAGCTCCTGGTGGAGGCAGGCCAGCAGGTAGGCCCCCTTGGAATAGACCAGGGACTGCCGGTAGCGATAGGTCTCGCGGTCGCTGCGGGGGCCGGGGTGCAGCAGGTTCGCGGAGGGGATCGTGGCGGCCTTGGTGGCCTTGCGGGCCTTCTCCTCCCAGTCCTTGACGATGATCTCCCAGGTGGCCTGGCCCTTGTTCTTCATGGCCCGCATGGCCAGGGAGGACGAGAACTCCGCGAAGGACTCCGTCAGCCACTGGTCCTCGTAGCTCCACATCTTCACCTGGTGGGCCCAGTACTGGTGGGCTAGCTCGTGGGACACCAGGCGGTTGACCCAGCCGCCCGGGCCGCTCGCGGCGACCATGCGGTTGAGGTCGTCCCCGATGGCGTCAAAGGCCTCCCGGGTCAGCCAGATCATGCCGGCCGGGGCCTGGCCGAAGCCAATGCTCGGCACCTCCACGAGGTTCACCTCGTCGAAGGGGGCCGGCCCCAGGTAATGGCTGTAGAACTCCAGGACCCCATGTGCCGTCTTCAGCAGCTGCTCGGCGCCCTGGCCGATGCCCGCGTAGCCCCAGGCCCGCACGGTGCGGCCGTTCTTGACCAGCTCCCGGGACTCGTACTTGCCCGCGGCCACCGAGAACCAGAGAATCGGCTTGTCGCTGCTCACGTCCAGCAGGTTGTGGGTGGCGTTGGCGGAGCGCGAGAGGGTGCGGGCGGAGGCGATGGCCACGAAGGGCTTCTCCACGGCGATATGGGCCTTCACGGTGTAGCTCTGCCCCGCCATGTCCGGCTCCGGAAACCAGCCCTCGCCGGGCGTCAGCCGCCAGAAGTCGTAACTCATGACCCGGGACAGCAGGTCGCCCTCCAGCTCGAAGGTCAGCTTCAGCTTCTCGCCGTTGGCCGCCGCCCGGCGGAGGTCCACCAGCAGGAAGCCGTCCCGGTGGAAGAAGGGCAGGTCCTGCTGGCCGTTCAGCAGCACCCGCTTCACGGCGCTGCGGAGCTCCTTCACCTGGCCGAAGGCGCTGACGGAGAAGTTCCGGTCCCGCAGCAGGAAGGACAGCATCCGCAGCCCCGGGCGGATGATGTGGAGGGTCTCCTCCACTTTCACCTTGGCGAAGGTCTTGTTGGAGGCCTCCAGGTCCAGGTCGATGTGGGCCAGGCGGAAGTCGGGATCCAGGGGGGCCTTCCGGGTCCAGCCCAGGGGCGCGTAGTAGACGGGGATGAGCTCCGAGGAGGGGATGCCCCCCTCCACAACCTTGGGACGCTGCAGGAAGAGCGACTCCAGGCGGCCCCGCACCGGGTCATGGGTATAGACCCAGTGTTCCTTCTCCCCCACCAGCTCGGCGGTCACCACCGCCTTGCCCGGATCATTGGCCTCCCGGTAGGCCGCCAGCTCCCCCAGGGGCATGCGCACCATCATCTGGGGGGTGCCGTTGGTACTGACTTCCTCGCGGTCCCCGAAGAACTGCCGGGCGGCCTGGAAGGCGGCCTGGGGCGCCGGCACCGAGGGGGGCGGCAGGGGCGGCAGGTCCCGGCCCAAGAACCAGACCAGGGCCTCCTTGAGGGGCTCGCCCAGGCTGAGGCTGCCCAGGGGCTCCTCCCTGGGCAGGAGCTCGGTGTTCTCCTTCAGGTTGAACTTAAGGACAGGCTGGAGCACCGGATCCTGGGCCAGATAGCGGAAGCTGCCCTTCCCCTGGAGGTAGAGCCCGCGGGCCTTGCCGCCCACCAGCACCGGCGTGGCGGTGCCGGACGTGAAGGCCAGCTCCAGGCCGCCCACCTTCAGGCTGAAGCCCTCCAGCACCGAGGCCTGACCCGCCGGCTCGGGGGACTGGTAGGCCGCCGCCTCGGCCAGGGCCTTGTAGCCGATGACCTCCACCGTGGCTCCAGGGGGGGCTGGAGCCTGGGCCAGGAGGCCAGGCCCGAAGCCAAACAGGAACATCGCCAAGGTGCAACCTCGCATCCCGACCTCCTTACCTGACCACAGGTCGAGCCAGGTGAAACCGCCACTCAGGATGGCGCCATTGCCTGGTACTGGCTTGGTTTTTCCCCTTTGTTCAGGAAATACGTATTAAAGTGGTACTTGTAAATCCCTGAACGGTGCGCTGTTCAATCATAGGAATCCGCATAGTGCCTTGGCGGAGTCCCTTTTCGCCAGCACGTATAAGACCCCAAGATAGAAGGACTATTTTTTCTCCCCACCAAGGTCCATTGAAAATCTGTGACCTGAAAAATATTCCCAAACTCCCGGGAACCTGTCATACCGTATTCGCACTCTCCCCGCTCTTTGCACCCTGCTCTTAGCTCCCTCAAGCGCTGCTCCCCCCAGAGCAGCGAGTGTCCTGTCTGCCCGCGAATGTGGACCGGATTCATTCAATACCCCCCCCATGCGGCGCTGCCGCGATCATTAAGGAGTCCCCATGAATCGAAACCTCACCCGGCTGGGCTTTACGGCCCTGGCCCTCGTCGCCGGGGTTGTGGCGCAGGCCCAGACCGCCACCACGGGCAGCATCACTGGTGTGGTCCGCGACGCGAGCGGCAACCCGCTGGCCGGCGCCACCGTCTACGCCACCTCCGCCCAGATCACCCGCACCGCCACGACCGGCGCCGACGGCAGCTACCGTCTGTCCCTGCTGAATCCTGGTGAGTGGTCGATCAAGGCCAGCAAGGGCGGCCAGAGCGCGCCCTCCCAGAAGACCACCGTCCTCGTCAACAACTCCTCGGCCCTCAACTTCAAGCTGGCGAGCGAGGCCTCCGCGGTCGTGACCGTGGTTGCCGCCTCGGCGGCCATGGACATCACCACGGCCCAGACCGGCTCGGTGCTCCAGATGGAGCAGCTGAGCGCGGTGCCCATGGCCCGTGACTTCAACAACCTGGTCTCCCTGGCCCCCGGCACCCAGAGCGGCGGCCTCATGGGCGGCAACTCCATCAGCGGCTCCTCCGCCATCGAGAACAACTTCATCATCGACGGCCTGGACACCACTGACTACCGCAAGGGCTTCCAGGGCGCCTCCATGCCCACCGACTTCTTCGACCAGGTCGAAGTCCAGACCGGTGGCTTCCGCCCCGAGTTCAGCGCCCTCGGCGGTGTCGTCAATGCCATCACCAAGTCCGGCACCAACCAGTTCGTGGGCAGCGCCTGGATCACCAGCGACATGGCCCAGCTGGCGGGCAAGCAGGAGCGCAACTACTACTACATCCAGGCTCCTCCGTCCTACCGCTATGACTACGGCTTCACGGCCGGCGGCGCGATCCTCCCCGACAAGCTCTTCTACTTCGTCGGCGCCAACATGATCAACGTCGAGACCCTGCCCAGCACCAACGCCGTCGGCCTGACGACCCCCCCGGCCACGGACAAGACCACCAACATCTACGGCAAGCTGAACTACTACATCGCCGAAGGGCACCAGCTGACCGCCACCTTCAACACCGTCAGCGACCCCGTCGACTACAACCACTACTACCCCACCCGTGGCAACCGCGACACGGGCTACAGCTCCACGAGCAAGAACAACAACTTCTCGCTCAACTACGACTGGAACATCACTTCCAACCTGCTCCTCTCCGCCAAGTACGGCAGCACCTCCGCCGAATACCACCTCACCCCGGTGCTGATCGCCCCGAGCATCACGGACTACATGTGGTATGGCCTCGGACCTGGCGCCAACACCCCCGGCGTGACCGCGGGCACGGCCTTCATCCACGGCGGCACCGGCGACTGGACGAACACGGACAAGGCCGACAGCAAGCAGTTCAAGGTCGACCTCTCCTGGTACCTCGGTGATCACTTCCTGAAGTTCGGCGTGGCCCAGAACTCGGCGAAGTCCACCTTCATCGATCTCCTGGCCGGCGACGACCGCGTGTCGATCGTGGCGGAAACCCGCCCGGGCAAGGCCACCCCTCTGGGTGAGCTGCGCTACATCACTGTGACCACCTATGCCAACCTCGGCTCCAGCGCCAAGCTCGAGTGGAGCGGCTTCTACGCCCAGGATCAGTGGGAAGTCTCCCCTGGCCTCCGCCTGGCCTACGGCGTCCGCTACGAGGAACAGACCGTCAAGGGCAACGGCGACCGCGTCTTCGTGAAGTTCAACAACTTCAGCGACCAGCTGCAGCCCCGCCTGGGCCTCACCTGGGACGTGAACCGCGACGGCAAGACGAAGTTCTCCGCCAACTTCGCCATCTACGAAGAGCGCTTCCCCATGCAGGCCGCGCTCCGCACCGGTGGCAACGAGACCTACGTCCAGAAGCTCTACTACGGACCGTACTACGCCGCCCTCGGCTACCACGCCGGCGCGACCTACAACAAGGCCACGGGCGCCTATGCCGTCACCGGCACCCCCGATTCCGTGTCCGACTACTCTGGCTACTTCCGCGACGACCCGCAGCCCCTCGACGGCCTGAAGGTCCCCAAGAAGGCTGAATACATCCTGGGCCTGGACCACACCTTCCCCACGGGCTGGACCGCTGGTGTGCACGCCAAGTACCGCAAGACCCTCCGCATCGTGGAAGACACCGTGCCCACCGATGCCGCCGGCAACCCCGTCGATGGCGAGGGCTTCTCCATCCTGTGGAATCCCCAGGCTGGCAAGACCTACCAGTGGCGGAACAACCAGTACCACAGCAACCCCGGCGGCCTGAACACCTGGGTCAACACCGTCTTCCCCGATCCCAAGAACAACTACAGCTCGGTGGACGTGACCCTCGACAAGAAGACCGACAAGTACACCCTGAGCCTGAACTACACCCTCAGCCACCTCTACGGCAACTACGAGGGCGTGGGCCAGTCCAGCAACGGCCAGGCGGACGCCAACATCACGTCCACCTGGGACTACTTCCCCTACATTGGCAACGGCAACCTGTCCCTGGACCGCCGCCACATGCTCAAGGCCTACGGGTCCTACAACTTCGACCTCTTCGGGAATGTCCTGGCCCTGGGTGGCAAGCTCATCTGGCAGTCGGGCCTGCCCAAGAGCTACTTCGACAACACCAACGATCTGGGCGGTTACGGCAACGCCACCCCCGAGTACGGCATGTATGGCACCCGTGGACGCCTCCCGTCCACCGCCGTCTTCGACACCCACATCGAGTACCAGTACCGGGTCAGCAGCAAGGTCAAGGTCGTCCCGACCTTCGACATCTTCAACACCTTCAACTCCCGCACCCAGACCAGCTGGGATCAGTTCGGCACCACCGCAGCTGGCGCTCCCAACCCCGCCTTCAGCTCGCCCAATGGCTGGCTGGCTGGCCGCAACTACCGCTGGGGCGTGAAGGTCAACTTCTAGACCTTCCCTATCCACACAAGAAGGGCCCCGCTTGGGGCCCTTCTTGTTTTTCCGGTCCCGGCCACCCAGGCCCCGGCTCAGCCCTTCGCCACCCACTGCACGTCGGCGAGGCCGGCCACGGCGTTCTCGGCGCGGGCCAGGGCGAAGAGCCAGTCGCTGAGGCGGTTCAGGTAGGCGGTCACGGCGGGATCCAGGGCTTCCTCCGCGGCGAGGGCCACCACCTCGCGCTCGGCCCGGCGGCAGACGGTCCGGGCCAGGTGGGCGTGGGCGGCGGCGGCGGTGCCGCCGGGCAGCACGAAGGCCGTCATGGGCGGCGCCAGGGCCGTCAGGCGGTCGATGTCCGCCTCCATGGCCGCCAGGGTCCAGGTGGGCGTGCTCAGGTGGCGGTCCAGCAGGCCCTGCTTCGCCGGTGGCGTGGCCAGGATGGCGCCCAGCACGAAGAGGTCGTGCTGGATGCGCTGGAGGCGCTCGCCGTCCGCACAGGCAGGCGACGCGTGGAGGCGCAGCAGGCCCATGATGCTGTTCAGCTCGTCCAGGGTGCCGTAGGCCCCCAGCCGCGGGTTCGCCTTGCTCACCCGGTCGCCGCCGAAGAGCCCCGAGGAGCCGTCGTCACCGGTGCGTGTGTAGAGCTTCATGGCCGGACTCTCCAGGACAGAGCAGCGCGACTGCGGGGCGCGCCCCGCCCCCAGCATGACTGATTTTGGCCGGAAGTGGCCCCGCGGGTCCTGATGCCCGTGCGGTGGCCGGCTTGCAGGTTAGGATGAAGACGACCATCAGCGCTAATCCAGACGGAGTGCCCATGCCGGTTCGGTGCGATCATCTCGCCACGGAAATGATCCACCTGTTCCCCCAGACCCTGGGCGAGCTGGCCGTGACCCTCCGCAGGGTCGCGCCCCCGGAGCGCGCCGATGCCTCCTGCCTGGTCTTCGCCGCTGACGAGGCCATGCTCCTGACGGCCCTGGCCGCAGGCGCGGGTGCCATCGCGCTGCCCCTGAAGCTGGAGCGGTTCATTCCCCAGGGCGCGTCCGGGGCCTTCCTGCTCGCCCCCAACCTGAAGCTGGCCATGGCCCTCGTGCTCCAGCGCTACTTCGATGACTCCCGGGCCAAGTTCGACCAGCCGAGCCCCGTGGATCCCCGGGCCTTCGTGGCGGCCGACGCCCTCATCGGCGCGGGCGCCACCGTCGCCGCCGGGGCCTTCGTGGGGCGCCGGGTGGCCATCGGCGCGGGGGCCCGGATCGGCCCGGGCTGCGTCCTCGAGGACGATGCCAAGGTGGGCGCGGACACCATCCTGCACGCCCTGGTCTTCGTGGGCCAGCGCTGCGAGGTGGGTGCCCGCTGCGAGATCCACCCCCACACCACCATCGGCAGTGACGGCTACGCCTACGCCCAGGACGAGGCCCACCACCACCACAAGGTCCCCCAGCTCGGCATCGTCGTGGTGGAGGACGACGTCGAGATCCAGGCCAACTGCGCCATCGACCGGGCCGCGTTCGACGCGACCCGAATCGGCCAGGGCACCAAGGTCGACAACCTCTGTCACATCGCCCACAACTGCCGGATCGGGAAGCACGTGCTGCTCACCGGCGGCTTCTTCGTGGCGGGCTCCAGCAGCATCGGCGACCACTGCGTCACCGGGGGCCGCACCACCGTCACGGACCACGTGGACGTCTGCGCCGGGGTGCAGCTGGGCGGCCTCAGCGCCGTCACCAAGAGCGTCACCGAGCCCGGGGTCTACAGCGGCTACCCCCTGCAGCCCCTCAAGAAGTTCCTGCGCACCACCAGCTCCCTGGCCCACCTGCCCGAGCTGCGCCGGCGCCTGGCCGACCTGGAGGCCAAGGTCCTCGCCCTGGAGCCAGCCGCGCCCTGAGGCGAGCCACGTTCGGGGCGCCGCTCTTTGTGCCCTTTGTGTTCTTTGCGGTTAATCGCTTTTTTGAATTTCCTCTGCGGCCTCTGCGGTTCCCTGTTTTCGACTCTGCGGGAAGACTAAGCCCCGCCCCGGGCACGGCTCCAGGCGACGGTATCGGTCCGCCACTCCTTCAGGGCCGCCTGACCCTCCGCATCGAGGATCCCCCGGGTCTCGGCCTCGGCCGCCAGCAGCTCGAAGGAGCTGAGCACCGAGAGGCCGACGCCGGCCTCGGTGAAGGCCGCCTCCGCCTGGGGCAGACCGTAGCTGAAGAGGGCCAGCACCGTGGGCACCTCTGCCCCCTCGGCGCGCAGGGCCTCGGCGCAGCGCAGGCTGGACATGCCCGTGGAGATGAGGTCCTCGATGAGCACCACCCGGTGGTCCTTGGCCAGGGGGCCTTCGACCTGGCGGCCCATGCCGTGGTTCTTGGGCGTGGGCCGCACGTAGGCCAGGGGCAGCCGCATGCGGTCGGCCACCATGGCCGCCCAGGGCACGCCCGCCGTGGCGGCGCCCGCGATGAGCGTGGGCTGCTGGGCCTCCGCCCCGGCCACCAGCGCGGTCACGATCTGGTCGCGCACGGCAGGAAAGCCCAGGAGCTGCCGGTTGTCGCAGTAGATCGGCGACTTCAGCCCGCTCGCCCAGGTGAACGGCGCCAGCGGCTGCAGGCGCACCGCCCCCACCTCCAGAAGGCAGCCAGCCAGATCGCGCGGTGTGAGCGTAGTCGACATGAGTTACCCCTTCACCACGATGCTCACCAGCTTGCCGCCCGGGGGCAGGACGACCTTGATGATCTCCTTGCCGGCCAGGTGGGACTGGGCCTCGGGGCAGGCCAGGGCGGCCTCCCGGCGCTGGTCCTCGGTGGCGGTGGCGGGCACGGTGACGCGGCCGCGCACCTTGCCGTTCACCTGCACCACCACCAGCACCTCGTCGGCCTGGAGGTAGGCGGCGTCGGCCTCGGGCCAGGTGGCCTGCATGCAGAGACCCGCCTTGCCGAGCTGGGACCAGAGCTGCTCGGCCACGTGCGGGGCCACGGGCGAGAGCATGCGCACGAAGGCCTCCAGCGCGTACTGCAGCACGGCCCCGCGGTGGGGGGCGTCCACGGGCAGGTCCGCCAGGGCGTTGGACAGCTCCATGAGCCCCGAGACCACGGTGTTGAACTGGTAGCGCCGCTCCAGATCGTCCGTGAGGCGGGCGATGGTCTGGTGGAGCTTGATGAGCAGGGTCTTCTCCTCCGCGCTCAGCTGCTCCTTGGCGGGCAGCGGTTCGCCGGTGAGCTGGTGGTCATCCACCATGCGGCAGAGGCGCTTGAGGAACCGGGTGGCGCCCTCGATGCCCTCGAAGCCGGTCCAATCGATCTCCTTCTCGATGGGCGCCGCGAAGATCATGAAGAGGCGCAGTGCGTCCGCGCCGTACTTCGAGATCACCGCGTCGGGGTCCACGATGTTGCCCTTGGACTTGCTCATCTTCGAGCCGTCCTTCAGGACCATGCCCTGGCAGATGAGCTTCTGGAAGGGCTCGGGGCCGCTGGCCAGGCCCAGGTCGCGCAGCACCTTGTAGAAGTAGCGGGCGTAGATGAGGTGCATGGTGGCGTGCTCGATGCCGCCCACGTAGAGGTCCACGGGACTCCATGCGTCGCACTCGGCCTTGGCGAAGGGCAGCTCCGTGTTCCTGGGATCCAGGTAGCGCAGCCAGTACCAGCTGCTGTCCACGAAGGTGTCCATCGTATCGGTCTCCCGACGGGCCTTCGTGCCGCAGTTTGGACATTGCGTGTCCAAGAAGGCAGAAGAGGTGGTGAGAGGCGAGGGTCCGACGCCGTGAAAGGCCACGTCCTCGGGGAGACGCACGGGGAGGTTCTCAGGCTTTTCGGGGACGACGCCGCAGTCCGGGCAGTGCACGGTCGGGATGGGCGTGCCCCAGTAGCGCTGGCGGCTGAGGCCCCAGTCCTTGAGCTTGTAGGTGGTGGTGCGCTCGGCGCGGTCCCCCAGCTTGGCGATCATGGCCGTGACGGCCTCCTCGCTCTTCATGCCCGTGAACTCGCCGCTGTTCACCAGGGTGCCGAGGTCCCAGGCGGACTCGGACTCGATGACCTTGGGGATGGGCAGGCCGTACTTCTGGGCGAACTCGAAGTCGCGCTCATCGTGGGCGGGCACGCCCATGACCGCGCCGGTGCCGTAGTCCATGAGCACGTAGTTGGCGGCGAAGACCGGCACTTTCTCGCCAGTGAAGGGGTGGATGGCCGAGACCGCCGTGCGATGGCCCAGCTTCTCGTCGCTGGTGAGGCGCTCCTCGCGGCTCAGGGCGGCCACCTGGTCGCAGAAGGCCTTGAGGGCGGGGTCCGTCTGGGCCGCCTGCTCGATGACCGGGTGCTCCGTGCTGAGGGCCATGAAGGTCACGCCGCAGAGGGTGTCCAGGCGGGTGGTGAAGACCTCCACCTGCTCGCCATTGTCCAGGTCGAAGGCCATGCGCGCGCCCTCGGAGCGGCCGATCCAGTGCCGCTGCATGGTCTTCACGTTCTCGGGCCAGTCCAGGCCATCCAGGCAGGCCAGCAGCTCGTCGGCGTACTTGGTGGTCTTGAAGAAGTACTGCTCCAGGGGCTTCTGGGTCACGGGGTGGCCCGTGCGCTCGTCCTTGCCGTCCACCACCTGCTCGTTGGCCAGCACGGTGCCCAGAGCCTCGCACCAGTTCACGGTGCGGTTGGCGCGGAACACATCGCCCCGCTCCCACATCTTGAGGAAGAGCCACTGGTTCCAGCGGTAGTAGTCATCCTGGAAGCTGGCCACCTCGCGGTCCCAGTCGTAGCTGATGCCCATCTTCCGGATCTGGCCCTTCATCTCCTCGATGTTGGCCCGGGTCCAGATGGCGGGGTGGATGCCGTTCTTGATGGCGGCGTTCTCCGCGGGCAGGCCGAAGCTGTCCCAGCCCAGGGGGTGCATGACCTCGTAGCCGCGCATGCGGCGGAAGCGCGCGGTGACGTCGCCCAGGGTGTAGTTGCGCACGTGGCCCATGTGGATGCGGCCGCTGGGGTAGGGCAGCATCACCAGCATGTAGAAGGTCCGGGAGTCCGGCAGCAGCTCACTGGCCCGCTTGGCGCGGAAGGCGCCGGACTCGAGCCAGCGGCGCTGGATCTCTGATTCCTGGGTCAGGGGCTGGAATGGCATGGCGAAACTCCATCGGAACCCTTGATTCTACAGGGAAATCCCGTGTTTCTAAATCCGAAATGGCTCCCCGGCGCCGGGGGGTAACATGGACGGCATGGACTGGGTTCCGACGGCGCACGCATCGGAGATGCTCAAAGAGCGGGGCATTTTGGCTGCCTGGGCTTCCGCCGTCCTGGCTGCCCCGGAGTCGGTGGAGCCGGATCGCCTGGACCCCTCCCTCCAGCACGCGCTTGGGAGGATTCCCGATCATGGGAACCGGGTCCTCCGGGTCGTATTCGATCCCTCCACCTCCCCCGTCCGCCTCGTCCCGGTATTCTTTGACCGCAAGGCCTCCAGGATGCAGCCATGAGAATCAGCTATCACGAATCGGAAGACGCGCTGTTCATCCGCCTGGATGAAGGCGCAGTCGTGGAGTCAGAAGAAGTCCAGCCCGGCCTCGTGATCGACTTCAACGCGGAGGGCCAGCCGGTCGGCATCGAGCTGAGGGGTGCCAAGGCCCACCTTCCTACGGCGAACCTGAAACAGATGGATTTTGAGGTCGCCTGATCCTCAGAAGCTCCAGTGCATGCCCACGGAAGCGCTCCACCTGGGCTCGAGCTGCAGGCCGTTCACCCGCTGGGCCAGGGGCAGCTGGGCGAAGGCGTAGACCTGCAGGGACCGGGTGACCTCCACGGTGACGCCGGGGCT
>Ga0208507_1000099_pt1 | contig 71554 bp, 78 predicted proteins | sample CryBogCBH12Aug01_FD_184626 | JGI IMG/M metagenome (GOLD analysis project Ga0208507, IMG submission 184626) | Freshwater microbial communities from Crystal Bog, Wisconsin, USA - CBH12Aug09.1 (SPAdes) (version 2) | ecosystem: Environmental > Aquatic > Freshwater > Lake | place: Crystal Bog...
ACCCAAGTAGTTACCGTTGATAGTGTCAGAAACTGGAAGTGAGTTTGTTGTTGGTGAAGTACCGTCAACTGAAATATTAGCTTGAGCGTTATCAACAAGAGACTTGTTGATTGTCAATACTGTAGCCGTGAGGTTACCTGCATTATTATTCAAGTTAATACCTGCACCATCAACTGCACGGAGCTGATTTGCATCAAGAGCAACTACCCAACCAGCGATATTTCCTGCTGGTGTAGCGTTGATTGCTGCATGTGTTCCATCTGGATAGTTTGAACCACCAGCAAGATATGCACTGTCAATAGATGAGTTCAAATCAGCCTTGATGACAATATCCTTGTATGTTCCCTTTGGAACAATGATATTGAAACCTGCAAGACCAACAATATACTGGTTTCCACTTTGAATAACTGTTGAAGAATTCAAAGGCTGTGAAGCAACAACTGTTCCACCTGTTGTAACATAGACCTTATTAAAGATCTTGTTGAAGACTGCGGTGTTGTTACCGAGATCAAGATTCAAACTCTGGACTGCGAGGTCTGAGTATTGAGCCTGAACACGAATAGCAAGAACAGGTGCCTGTTGAGCCCCAACATTCAAGACTGTACTTGAAAGTGGCCCTGATGTGACAGACATGATACCTGGGACGCCAGGAGTAGTGATAGTTGTACCATTTGAACCAACTACAGGAGTTGTAACTACTGTACCTGGATTAGCTGTACATGTATAGCCTACTGGGCAACCTGTTGAAGCAGGAGCTGAAGCCATTGATGTGCCACCATTCAAGATGCCACGTGTAAGAGGACCAACGAAACCTGTTGAAGGAAGACCCTTTGCTGTTTGATAAGCAACAACGGCTGCCTTGGTTTGTGAACCGAAGTAACCAGGTTGTGCTGCACCTGAAGAAATAGAAGGGATACTGTAACCAGCAGCGATAAGAGCTGACTGGAGAGCTGAGACGTCTGCGCCTGTTGAGCCAACTGTCAAGTTAGCATTGAAAGCGTAAGCGCCTGCGATTGAAGCGATTGCCAAAACGGCAACACCTGCGACGAGGATAACTTTTTTCATAATTTGGAATTTAATAATTTTGTAATCTCCTCCTGATACTAATATTTGTGGAAGAGATATACATTAATAATACGTTAATAATAACTGTGACGTGTGTACGCTATACCACCTGTTTCCAGACGGTCGACGAGCATACACGATCCACATCTTTCATACATCATGTATCGGCACAATGAATGAAAGTTTTTGTGGTAAAACAAAAGACTCTAACAAATTCTTTCTTATTGAATTGTCAAAGTCCGTTACCCATTATAGCTTATAACGGCTATATACGCCAAAAAGGCGCAATGTGGATAACTAAGCCATATTAAGGCATTTTAACTAAAAAAGCAAGATTGGCTATTTGAGTGAGTATCGACTCCATCTACGTTCCCCTTCTTTCTTTATGACACCCTTATCTACCAATTCGAGAAGCTCTCTTTGGATAGTTTTCTCACTACAGTCCTTGATCACTTTTGAGAAGTCTTTTATGGTCAAATTACTCTGTCCTTTAAGAATATTTGTAATTTGTTCTTGTCTTATAGACTTCTTCTGTTGAGTAACAATATGTCCGTTAGATATGCCTTTACTGCTTGGTCTTTCAGCTTGTCCTTTATTGATTGAGTTATGAGTATCACTGAATCCGGAGCTAAACAAATCAGGTGTCTTAAAGAACTGCTCCGACAAGATATAGCCGGCGTTCTCAGCATTCGATGTCAGACGATCTTTGAGGAGGCGGACTATGTTGTCTATCTCACGAACGAGGATACGATGATTCATCTCTGAAACCAGGTTCGAGATATGGGCTACATTGAGAAGTGAGATAGTTTCTAGAGCAGCAGTGAAAAGAGATTGAATAACCGAGTTTTTATCTCCAGGAACAGAACTAGAGGCTGTAAAGGACGAACTGAGTAAATCCATGCCCTTATCACGCAATTCCCACTTCATTGGTTCTTCGTCTTTGAGGAGTCCAGAGACCAGATAAAGTGCAGAGGTAATTTTCTCTGTCTTTTTGAATATATAGATAAGATAATCCTCTGCGGAGAAAAAACCAAGAGATTTCCAGTCCATAGGTTCTTGTCCGAGAGGCATATTTTGGTTGTCTTTTGGATTCATTGGCACCCCCATTATAGGACAAAGAAAAGACAATGCAAGTACTATTCACACACGAAAATAATATGCCGTTATATATGCTATTATTTATAGATAAAATCTAATAACTTTACACACTCCCATGGCCAAGAAAAAAGAATCTGACGATATCATACACAAAGCAAAGTTTTGGAACGATATGAAAGAAGAAACCATACGAGCCATCCTCGCTATCATAGCTTTTGTTATTACCCTTCTAACACTTCTTGCGTCATTCGATAAAGCGGGACCGATCGGCCTCTACGGCTATCTCTTCTTTACTCGCCTCTTTGGCATCGGTTATTTCCTTATTCCTCTTGTCTCTGCCATGGTCGGCATCGTTCTTCTCCAAGGACTTGAGAAGAAATTCCGAACATCGAAAACAGTTGGTGCATTTATATTCTTTTTCTCGAGCCTCGGACTCATCCATATCATTGGCACAGAATTTGGTGACCATTCAACTCGACTCGGTGGCGTATTCGGCTATTGGGTCGCTGCCCCGCTCATAAAGATCCTCGCTATACCAGCAAGCTCGATACTTTTGATTGCTCTTATCATTATTTCTATTTTTATACTCTTTGAGATGCACATCACCGGAGAACAGTTGATGTTCTGGAGATGGTTCAGAAAAGCAGAGAATACAGAAGAAAAGAATATGGGAATAAAAGGAAAGGATCTCGAGATGGACGCAGAAGAAGAAGCGAATGTTGATGCTGCGCTTGCAGAAAATGCACTCGCTGCTGCTGAATTACAAAAAAGTGTCACTGAAGCAAAGAAAATGGGAGGTGATATCAAAACCAAGAAAGCAAAGAAAGGTGACCTTGATGAATTGGAAGAGGAAGTATTTGGTGCTGCTGTACAAGTGCCACTCATGAAGCCATTCATCGCTCCTCCCCTCTCACTTCTCGAGAAAGATCGTGGAAAACCAGAGACAGGAGACATCAAGGCTACAGCAAATATCATCAAACGCACACTGCAAAACTTTGGCATCACTGTTGAAATGGATGAAATATCTATCGGACCATCCGTCACTCGCTACGCGTTGAAGCCCGCTGAAGGTGTCAAACTCTCTCGTATCGTCGGTCTCAATAACGACCTTGCTCTCGCTCTTGCCGCTCACCCTATCCGTATAGAAGCTCCTATCCCTGGCAAATCACTTGTTGGTATCGAAGTACCAAACACAGCCAAGACAACCGTTGGTCTAGCGACACTCCTCGGATCAAGCGATTTTCAAAATTCTGATAAGCCACTGTACATATCCCTTGGTAAAGATATTGCTGGTAAAGCCCATTTTGCTAACCTTGCCAAGTCACCTCACGCCCTCATCGCTGGTGCCACTGGCTCTGGTAAATCTGTAACCATACACGCCCTCATCACTTCCCTCCTCTATCGCAATTCACCTGAAAATCTCCGCTTTATCATGATTGATCCAAAACGTGTTGAGCTCACTCTCTATAACAAAATCCCTCATCTCCTCACACCAGTAATCACAGATCCAAAAAAAGCAATACTTTCCCTCAAATGGGCTGGTAAAGAAATGGCGCGCAGATATGATATCCTCGAAAAGAGTTCAGTCCAAAATATCGAGTCATACCACAAAACTGTCCTTGCTCCAGCCGTGGCTGCCAAAAGCGAAAATTTACCAGAGACTATGCCGTATATCGTCGTTGTCATAGATGAATTGGCTGATATCATGTCTACATATCCACGTGAACTTGAATCAGGTATTGTCCGTCTGGCCCAGATGAGTCGTGCTGTTGGTATACACCTCATTATCTCGACACAACGTCCAAGTGTGAATGTCATCACCGGTCTCATCAAAGCCAATATCCCTACGCGCGTTGCCCTCCAAGTTGCTTCACAGATCGATTCACGTACTATCCTCGACCAACCAGGTGCTGAGAAACTCCTTGGTGCTGGTGATATGCTCTACCTCGGTGGCGAGATGGGTAAACCTATTCGCCTCCAATCAGCCTTCATTTCTGAATCTGAAGTCAAACGTGTCGTTAAATTCCTCCATGAACAATATAAGGATGAAATCATGAGTGAACTCAATTTGGGAGCACCCACACCTGAAGTAGGTTCAACTGCAGCCTTCGATATGGACCTCTCTGGTGAAGTTGGAGACGGAGAAGATGATGATCTCTATGAACCAGCTCGCGCGCTCGTCATAGAGATGGGCAAAGCTTCAACATCATTTATACAACGCAAACTCGGTGTCGGTTATTCACGTGCTGCCAAACTTATGGATATGCTCGAGGAACGCGGAGTCATTGGTCCTGCCAATGGTTCAAAACCACGAGAAATTATCGGTGGTGGTAGCTCAGGAATTACAGAAAATAGTGAGATTGCACCGAGCGAGGAAAGTGTGTAAGACTGTTCGTATGGACCTCAACCGCACAACTACATTAAAGATTATTCGCTATGGCACGATGAGTATTGTTGCTCTTATCATCATCCTTTATGCTCTTTCTCGTTCACTCAATTATATTCATGGTCCACAAATAGAAATATTTCAACCGATCAATGGTTCGGCCATAGCTTCAACTACTACCACTATTATCGGTCGAGCTTTACGTATCAATTCCCTATCTTTAAACGGTGAAACCGTATTTATTGATGAATCTGGCAATTTCCAAGATACAATCATCATTTTCCCAGGAATCAACAATATTGACCTCACTGCACAAGATCAGTTTGGAAGAAGTGTCACTAATCAGTTGGAAGTAATTGGCACTGTGCAACAAGATAAATAATGATAGAATGAGCATGTACTGCCAACATTATCATCATTAGAATTAGATTAATTCGTTAGAAAATATGGCCCTTAATAAAAAGAATAAAGCAAAAAATAGTGAGTCGGATACAGATTCAGTAGAAAATTCTGCCCCAAAAGGTAAAAGTACTTCTGGGGGTATTTCAGACGCCCTCGATGCTATCCGTATGAAGTTCGGTGAAGAGTCCATCATGAAGCTTGGTGAGAAACCGAGGGTGAATGTGAACGCTGTTCCTACAGGATCTCTTGGACTCGATGCTGCTCTCGGCATCGGTGGTATGCCTCGTGGACGCATTATTGAGATATTTGGTCCAGAATCATCTGGTAAGACTACCCTCGCCCTTCATGTCGTAGCTGAAGCCCAGAAGATGGGTGGCGTTTGTGCCTATATAGACGCTGAACACGCCATGGACCCAGAATATGCAAAAAGACTCGGTGTAAAGATAGACGAACTTCTCATCTCACAACCAGATGCAGGTGAACAAGCCCTTGAGATTGTCGACAGTCTTATCCGTACAGGAAAGATGGATGTTGTCGTTATCGACTCTGTAGCCGCTCTTACGCCACGTGCTGAGATTGAAGGAGATATGGGTGCTCACCACGTTGGTGCACAGGCTCGCCTCATGTCACAGGCACTTCGCAAACTCACTGCCATCGTGGCAAAGAGTAAAACTATTGTCATCTTCATTAACCAAATCCGTATGCAAATCGGTGTCATGTTCGGCAATCCAGAGACTACCCCAGGTGGTAAGGCTCTCAAGTTCTATGCTTCAGTTCGTCTCGATATTCGTCGTATTGCTCAAATCAAGAAAGGTGAAGAGATTATGGGTGGGCGTGTCCGTGTCAAAGTCGTTAAAAATAAGGTCGCTGCTCCCTTCCGTCAGACAGAGTTTGATCTCATGTATAACGAAGGTATTTCTCAAGAAGGTGAAATCATCGCTCTTGGTGAAAAGTTTGAACTGCTTACAAAGTCTGGATCTTCATACTCATATGGTGAGGTAAAGCTTGGTCGTGGTTATGATGCGACACGCCAGTTCCTCAAGGAAAATAAGGAGGTCAGGGAAGAAATTTTGGCGAAGATTCGTGAGAAGTTGAAGGTTATCTAGGATAGAATAATTTAAGTAACGAAAGTATCAAAACCTGCTCAGTGGCAGGTTTTGCCTTTTCCCATTTAATCAGCTAGACTACTCCTACTTACAAAATAACCTTTAATTACATGTCTCTCCTCGAATACAGCGATATAACAGAAAAGAAATATATCGTTATGGACGGTGCTCCATACGAAGTTATTTCTTCACACGTCTTCCGCAAACAACAGCGTAAACCAGTCAATGCTACCAAGCTCAAAAATCTCATGACCGGTAAAGTCACCGAGTATTCATTCCACGTATCTGACAAAGTTGAAGAAGCTGAGATTGACGCACGTGAAGTTAAATATCTCTATAATAGTCGTGGTGAATGGTGGTTCTCTGAGGTCAATGATCCCTCAAAACGCTTCAAAGTTACAGAGGAACAAGTCGGCTCACAGGCACGTTTTGTCAAAGCCAACACTATTGTGACTCAACTCCTTTTCCGTGATACACCTATGGGCTTCAAATTCCCTATTAGTGCAGAACTCAAAGTCACTGAGGCTCCTCCAGGTATCAAAGGCGATACGGCTACTGGTGGACAAAAAGTTATTACCCTCGAAACTGGTGCTACTATCAGTGCTCCCCTTTTCGTCAATGAAGGTGACATTATTCGAATCAACACCGAGACTGGCGAATACCGTGAGAGAGTTGGTAAATAGATTTAAGTAAATAAAAATAAAAACACGATATGTAAGTGACTCCGCAGATGATTTTTAGCAAAAAATCATCGAGGATAAGGTACTTTCTTTGCAAAGAAAGTACCGGTCTCTGAAATATCGTGTTTTTATTTTTAACTAATTGAACTAGTTCGCAACGTAAGGTAACAAACCAAGGAATCTCGCACGCTTGATAGCAGTCGCCAACTGACGTTGATACGTAGCACTGATACCAGTTCTCTTACGAGCAACCATGCGTCCGTGTGGATTGACGAACTTCTTTAGGATTTCTGTGTCCTTGTAATCAATATGCTTGATATTATGCTGTGAAAAGTAACATTGTTTCTTCATGATAGTAATATGATTTGTTTATAATATTTCTGTATATACTGTTTCTATGCTGTACTTAGAATGGTATGTCGTCTGGATTAATTTCCTCAGATGGATACTCTATCTTTTCACCCGTCTCGACTGCACCAGGATTCCCTGCTTTAGAAGCAGATGGGGCTGAGCTATTGGACGTACCAGCACTTGCACCTGGACGATTGCCGAATTGAACAGTCTCTGCAACAACTTCAGTACGATATTTTTTTTCATTATTTTGTTCCCATGAACGAGTTTGGAGGCGTCCTTCGACATATGCTTGTGAGCCTTTTTTCAAATATTGAGCAGAGAGCTCTGCGACACGACCAAACACGACGACATTGTGGAATTCAGTCGCTTCTTGGCGATTACCATCTTTATCTTTAAAATTACGGTTCGTGGCAAGGCCGAAGGAACATACTTTGGTACCCGATGGCAAAGCTTTAAGCTCTGGATCGCGGGTCAAGTTTCCGATTAAGAATACTTTGTTGAGGTACATATATTGAATTTAAAATTTATAATTTAAAATTTCTATTACGCCTCTTTGACCATTTCATCGATACTCTTATCCATTTCCTCTATGGAAGCTGGGGCAACGTCTACCTGTGCGGATACCTTCTTCTCGGTATGTACTGGTGCATCTTCTGTCTTTATAGTATCAGCTCCCTTTTTCATAGCTATTTCTGCTGCAATGATAGGTGCGCGCTTACCAAGATACGTATTCTCGCGGACTGTTGTAGTGAGCAACATACGAAGCACTGAAGGATGTATCTCAACAGCTTTCTTAATTGATTCGATCACATCCGACCCGACTTCGAATTTGACCCAACCAAAATAACTTTCAGTATATTTCTCATATGAACCACTTACATTCTTCTTGCGCATTTCATAGGCAAGCTTGATACGATGTGGAGCTTCATCAGCGATGACGGTGGCACCGGCATCAGTGATAATTTTGGTCACCGCGAGAGCTTCAGCGGAGACTTTCTCCTCTGGAACTGACGAAGCGATCAGATACCCTATCTCATAAACTGACGCATTATCTGCGTGTGAATTTTCACTCATAGTGTGGTGTAGCCAGTGATCCGACAAGGAATGAACCCTACGGAACCCTTCCTTGTTTTAAAGGAAATAAGGGACTAACTACGATTAATTTGTAATACCATGAGCGTACCACAAAGACCTGTACCTCGCAAGAATATGCTGAAATGGTCACAAACTTGAGGCGATATCAACTATAACAAACTATGTTCAAGAAATAATAAAAAAATGATCAAGAAACAATAAAATTGTCCTCAAATTTTGATAAAAATTATAGTTTGAAGAATTTCTTGGCATTATCGAGCATTTGTTGAGCAACAGTATCCTCGTTCTCCCCACGAATTCTCGCAATAGCTTTGATGGTCTGAATAACATAGACTGGCTCATTTCTCCTACCTCTATACGGTGCTGGTGGTACAAAAGGACAATCAGTCTCTGACATAATATGTGAAATAGGAGCTATTCGCACAAGCTCATCATAATCACGTGTGAAAGTAACCACGCCCGTAAATGAAACTGAGTATCCCCGAGCAGTGATATCTTTCAAATCAGAAAGTGTTCCCGCAAAGAAATGAAAATTTGCGCGGACATCAGAATATTTTTTTAATATGCGCAGTGCGTCTTGATACGCATTACCAATATCACTCGTTGAACCAGCCATCTTTCCATTTCTCACATGTAACATGAGTGGCTTGCCCACTTTTTTGGCTAACACAATATGCTTTTCAAATATTTCCTTTTGCTTAGATATCTCTTCGACTTTTGAATGAAAATAATCAAGTCCACATTCACCTATCGCAACCACTTTTGGATGACGGGCCAGATGCTCAAGGGATTCAAAATCTGAATCTTCTTTCTCCTTACTTCTTACCACCTGTGTTTCTGTTGGATGTATACCTACAGTCGCCCACATGTGCTCATGCATCGTGGCAAGTTGAACAGCACTTGTTGAAGTTACTATATCTGTTCCAACAGTGATCATGGCTACTCCAGCATTATTTGCTTGTTCAATAACTACCTCCCTATCAATATCAAAGTTAGGAAAATTTACATGACCATGGATATCAATATATTTAAATGAGGCTGACATGGAATTACTTTCTCATAAAGAGAGGCTCACTTGGAGTCTTATTCTCAAATAGACATTTCAAAATTGCCTCAGCGGTGGCAGGCATAAATGGTTTCAACATTAAACTAATAGTATACAAATCTTCAAGACAAGACATGATAACCTCTAATCCCTTTTCTCTCTCAGCATCTTTTTCTGATTTAACGAGCTTGAACGGTTGATTTTCTTGAATAAGCACATCTACTCGAGCTATTTCTTTCCAGATTGCATCAGCTGATGATTTCAGGTCATATGTTTCAATACCTTTAAAATAGGTTTGTATCAATTCATCTTTTGATTGTGGATCCAGAAAGATAGTGAAATGTTTTTTATCCAAAGCCACACTATTCGCCTCAGCCATTTTCATGATTCGACTCGTCAAATTACCTATACCATTGGCTAGATTGGCATTATAGGCTTCCTTAAATTTTTCCATAGTAAATGCCCCATCCTCAAAAGGAGTTAGTTCTCGCACCATATAATAACGCAAGGCATCAGTGCTATATGCTTTAACTATATCGAGAGGATCAACAGTATTACCGAGTGATTTAGACATCTTGATACCACCATCACCAGTGATAAATCCATCAACAACAATATTTTTTGATGGCGTTAATCCTGCAGCCATGAGCATTGCTTGCCACATTGCACTCTGCTGGCGTAGATTATCTTTTCCGCAATATTGAACGACTCCCCCAGTATCTATCCACCATTTCTTAAATGAGCCTGTTAACTGTTTACCACTCACCTCATCGTCAGGCCAACCTATAGCAGAAATATAATCAACAAGTGCATCAAACCATACATACATAACTTGATCAGGATCTCCGGGGACCGGTATACCCCATTGCATCTTTTTTGCGAGTCGAGAAATACTAAAATCTTTCAAACCATTAGTTACGAGCGATTTGATTTCATTGAAACGAAAATCTGGTATTACAAATGTGGGATTTTTCTCATAGAGCTCAAGTAATTTCTGTTCAAATGCACTAAATTTAAAGAAATAATTCTCTTCTTCAATAATCTCAAGTTCCTGCAGAGGGTGAAGTGGGCATTTTCCGTTCACCAGTTCTGAATCTGTCTTTTCAAGCTCACAACCCACACAATATTTCGTAGAATAATTTTTCTTATAAATATACCCGTTTTTATTGACCACATCCCAAAAAGCTTGAGCTGATTTCTTGTGATGTGCATCAGTCGTACGGATAAAATTGATTTCAGGAGTAATACCAAGCACAGTTAAAACGTGTTTATATTTCAAGGAAAGTCCATCAACGTATGTTTGTGTATCTATATGTTGCTCTTGTGCTTTGCGATAAATCTTTATGCCGTGTTCATCTGTACCAGTATTGAAAAATACATCGTATCCCGCAAGTTTTTTTGCTCGTGCAATCACGTCCGCACGAATAATTTCCATAGCAAAACCAATATGAGGATCTGCGTTGACATATGGTAATGTCGTCGTTATGTAAAAAGGCTTATTTGTTGGCATTTTCTAGTTTCTTTCTCTTTTCAATATCATAGACATATTCCATGAGTGCTGCGGAAAGTGGAACAGCAATGATGGCACCAAGGACACCCGCAAGTTTTGCACCAACAACTAAAGCAATAATGACAATGATAGGTGATATACCAACAATTTTCTTCACAACGAGAGGATAGAAAAGCTGACTCTCAAATTGATAGATGATGATATAGAGACCTATAAGGAGTAGAGCTGTACCGGTTCCAAGGTCAGTATATGCAACGAGAATAGCTGGTACAGATGAAATAATTGGCCCAAAGATCGGTATAAGTTCAAAGACACCCGCAAGAACTGCCAAGACAAGCGCATGTGGTACGCCGACAACCATAAGTACAAGATATACGAGGACGCCAATCAAGATGCCAAGGAGAATTTGGCCTTGCAACCACGAACCGATTTTTCTACGCGCTCTTCCCCAGAGATTGATGATGTACTCATGACGATGTGTTGGTGTGATGATACGCAAAAAATTTTCCACTCCATCTTCCTGAACCACCAGATAAAACGAAAGAACTATGATGAGGAAGAACGAAAGTACACCTCCAAAGAAGAAACTTGCAGTCTTGAACGCGCCGGCAGTTGTACCTGTTACAGCCGATTGGAGAGTGCCCACAAGATCAGCTACAGATATATTTGATACTGACGATCCAGCACTCGGACCGATATTGATACCAAAGTCGCGGATAGGACTCCAAATATCGTCAACTGATATGGTTTTTGGCAAACTAGATAAGAACGAGATGGAATCATTGATCAATAGCGGCATGAAAAATACCAAGACAAGTGCGATAACGGTCGCCAATGTAAGATAAATAAGAACAGCAGCAATAATTCTATGTATATGGAATTTACCCAAACGTCGTACTACGGGTTCTACAGCTGATGCGATGACCACAGCCGTAACGACAACGAGTAGCACGTCGCGTAGATAAAATAGTGCAGCAATAACAATAACCACGAGGAAAAACCTCACGATCGTACCGGTACTTATGGAAAATCTGTCTGTAGGTGCACTGAACATACCGCTACTATATCATATTTAAGAAAAGGTGAAATAATCTTTAAATTGAGAATCATCTGTATATTTACCAACTATGGCCATATTGAGGTGTTCATTAACAAAAATTTCTTGTGCTAAAGATTTTATCTGTTCTGAAGTAACACGTTGAATCCTCTCTAGTATCTCTTCGGGGTGCTCTATCTTCCCTTTAACTATCTCTTGATACGCACAAAACTCACCTCGTGCATCAGACGTTTCCAAACTGAGAAGCATATTCCCAGACATATAATCCTTAGCTTTCTTGAGTTCAGCAGGAGAAACTAATTCTGATTTCAATTTCTTACACTCCTCAAGAATACCTATGATTGCTTCCTTTACTCGAGAATTATCAACACCTGCCGATATCTCGAAAACCCCGTGATCTGTATATGCATCTTGATCAGAGTTCACATAATAACAAATACCGAGTTCATCACGCATCTTTGAAAACAGTCTAGAACTCATACCTTTTCCAAGTATAGTTGAGAGAATAGTAATTATTGGTGCTCGTGGATCATTGACACAGAATGTCCGAACTCCGATGATAAGATGTGTCTGATCAGTCTCTTTGTAATACGTCTTTATGACTGGCATTTTTTGTGATTCGATGACGGCCAACTTTTCTCTCTTTGTATGTACGGGAATTGAAGAAAAAGCTTCACCAATCTGATCGATGATCTGTGTCTCATCAAAAGAACCAGCGACTATGACGATGGTAGACTCAGCAACATACTGGCTATTTTTATAATTAACTACCTGCTCACGAGTAAATGACTTCACATTTTCTTCTGAGCCAATTACTTTCCATCCAGCAGGTTGATCACCATATACCTGACTCATAAAGACATTCCCTACTATATGCTGAGGTAAATCGTTGTACATGCGCACTTCTTCTATGATCACACCCTTCTCTTTTTCTATTTCTTCTTTCTTGAATAGAGGATTGAGATACATGTCAGAAAGGATTTCAAGTGAAGTTGGCAATTGATGTGGTGCTGTCTTTACATAGTAGCCAGTATATTCATTTGAAGTAAATGCATTGTACTGTGCGCCGATACCATCCAACTCTCGAGAAACATCTGTTGCATGTGGTCGTTTAGGGGTGCCCTTGAAAAGCATATGCTCAAGGAAATGAGATAATCCATTCGTCTCTTGTGTCTCATATTTTGAACCTGTTTCAGCCATGACGAGAACAGTTACCGAAGTATGATCAGGTATAGGAACAGTGATAATGCGTAAACCGTTTTTGAGAGTTGTCTTATTAAATTTCATATATTATGTAAAGTCTATTGTCCCACCATCTTCAAGATTTATAAATTCGATACCTTTTGGACCAAGGACGCGCTCGACAAATGAGTGGACAAACGAAATGGAAGTAGAACCAGCGTCATGTACTGGAAAAGCTTTTATAGGTTTTAATGTGAGAGCATAATCAAGTGCTTCAGATATTTTCATCCATGGACCAGCGACAGGCAGAGCGAGGAGTTTAATTTCTTTATTGATGAGAGTAAAGGCGTCTCCAGGAAAAAAGAATGTATTTTGTATAAAAAATCCAACATTCGCAGCTGGTGGGATACTCTTATGCATAAGTGCATGGTCTTTTCCATATGCTTCTATATGAACTCCTTTTGTATCGATTATGTCCCCATGCTCCATGACATGATGAGTAATCCCCTCTCTGACCAAAATTGCTCCAACACCGGTGTTAGTGATAATTTCTACCTCAGGATGATTTTTCAATAATTCTTTGAGCGATTCAATATGGAAATGGTCAGCATGTTCATGAGTGATAAGAACAATATCTATTTTATTGACCTTTGAATGCTTTTCTACACTATAAAATCCAGGATCTAGGAGTATACGTCGAGATTGACCCTCTTTAGTCTTGAGGTCTATAACAAGGCAACAGTGGGAGATCTTGTGGATTTTCATTAAAAATTATCTATTCAAATACTCCACTAACTTCTCAATAGTAACTCTCTCCTGTTTTCCACTATCTCGATCGCGAACGGTGACACCAGTCCTCTTTTCAAGAGTATCAAAATCAACAGTCACACAATACGGCGTACCGATCTCATCTTGTCTGCGATATCGCTTTCCTATATTGCCATTGTCATCAAAAGTGACTGCACCAAGGTTACGTGTATTACATTCTTTTTTGAGCATTTCATACACTTCACGAGCCTTTTCAACGAGGACAGGCTTATTCTTAAGTAATGGAAAAACTGCTACTCGATAGGGTGCAACGTGTGGTGACAATTTCAAAAATACACGCTTCTCTTCTTTACCATCTTCATCTTTCATCGTATCTTCTTGGTATGCGTCAGTGAGCACAGCGAGTACCGTGCGATCGAGACCAAATGATGGTTCGATACAATGTGGAATAAATCTTTCTTTTTTCTCTTCATCAAAATATGACAAATCAACTTTACTGAATTCAGCATGTTGCTTCAAATCATAATCAGTACGATATGCCAAACCATAGAGCTCTTTTCTACCAAACGGCCATTCGAACTCAAAATCAATAGTTCTTTTCGAATAAAATGCACGATCAGCTTCAGCAATCTCTAATTCATATACTTTGCTTTGTGTGAGACCAACATCTTTCGTAAACGCTTTCATCTCATCTCGGAAATGATCAAATGTCTTTCCCCACTCTTTTGGATTGACAAAATATTCTATTTCCATTTGTTCAAACTCACGTGCGCGGAAAAGAAAATCGCGTGGAGCAATTTCATTACGAAAGGCTTTACCTATCTGCGCCATCCCAAAAGGAAGTTTTGGATGGAAGGTGTCGAGGATATTTTTGAAATTGACGAACATGCCTTGAGCAGTTTCTGGACGGAGATACGAGATGGATGATGCGTCCTCTGTGGCACCAATATTGGTTTTGAACATCATATTGAACTGACGAACATCGCCTATAGCATTTCCATCAGGACTTTTTATACCCTTCTCTTTTATCTTGGCATTCATGTCTAAAACAGACATGCCTTTGACATCTATACCCGCTGACTCTAGTAAATGATCTGCGCGATATCTTTTCTTTGTTTTTACATCTTCAACGAGTGGATCAGCGAAACCAGCTACGTGTCCACTTGCCTCCCAGGTGCGAGGATTCATAAGTAACGCAGCGTCAACCGGATACATGTCATCACGATCGTCAACAAAACGCTTCCACCATATTTTCTTTATATTATTCTTGAGTGCAACACCGAGTGGTCCGTAGTCCCAAGTACCCGCCAAACCACCGTATATTTCAGATCCTTGAAAGATAAAACCACGTCTCTTGCATAACGATATGAGTGACTCCATTCTATTATCTTCTTTGACTTTATTCATTCGGCTATTCTAGCTTAAATACGCCAAAATCTCTACTGGACCACCGTCTCATCTCCTGATTGATACACCGGATCTGTACTGAAGCTTGTGGTGAGATAATCCTGCATACTCGAAAGAGAACTTCCGGTAAAATCATCTGTGGCAGTCAAGTTCGCTTGATTGACAAGTGTAGGATCTGAAGAAACCTGAGTCACACTCGGCTGGAAGGCAATTTGAAAATCAACTTCACGACGTTTTGAAGAATCAGTAGAATTTGGACCGACTGATCCCGCATTCCATGTAACTGCGCCCGTATTTTGGTCATATGTCACATTCTCCGATGAAGGAGAAACGCTACCGACCCAGGTCACATATGGTGGTAATGTCGCTATGACCTGAGCATTACTGACTGAACTTGTTGTGTTACTGATAGTCCATACAACGGTATATGTTGTTTTTTGTTCCGATTTTGGAGGTATTGGCCCCGTATTGGTAAATGGCCCGATACTTCGTACAATGCGTCCTGACAAACTGATATTTGATGCGACTTTGATATTTCTTGTTACCGTTGCAGATAGTGATCCTGAAGTACCTGTATCTTGGGTTCTATCAGCAGAAACACTTGCTCCTATACTGATATTTGGATTTATTAATTGATTGTTTATGTTATTTGCAGTGCTTGGAGTTACACTAAAAGAGACAGTGCCATTTGCTCCTGCAGCAACTGAAGCAAGTTCAGGATTTGTCTGTTGACTCCACATGATTTGGTTTTGAGCTGAATTGAAATATCCTGCATCTGGCTGAACTTTTGTTTTGTCATATGCAGATCCAGACAAATTGACTGTAATAATTACATTAGATACTGCAGTTGGTAGATTATTGAACCAGGAAACGACAACTCGATTTGGAGAATTAAAATGCCCTACAACGTCAGTTCCAGTTGTATCATTATCAATACCAACACCCAGACTGATAAACGGCTTTTCAATTGTAATATTCTGCGTTACGACTCCATACTGTGTACCAATGACTGAAGCATTTGTTGAACTTTGCGCTCCAACCGAGAAATGAAATACTCGTGTATCTGCATCCTCGCCCACCAATTTTCCATGAATAACTATGACCTGTTGTCCTCCAGAGGGTATATCACCAATTTTCCAGGTTGCATTATCAGATAGTGGTTTAATATTTGAAGAAAGAAATGTATATCCAAACGGATAGTCCGCTTTCAATACTACATTCTTGAGAACATCTTGCGAATTCGACTTGAGATTCACAGTCATATCGAACTCCTGACCTGAAGTAATGCTCGAGAATGAAGTTGTAGTAACTATGATTGGCGATGAATTAATCAAAATATCATAGGTTGCCACTTTGGTGAAAATGGCAGATGATCCTTTAACTTGATACGTGAGTGTTGCAGTAATAGTTTTTTGTGTATTTTCTTCACCGAAAATAATTGCTGAGACTGATGTCGAAGTAGATTGTCCGACTGCTATATTTCCAAGCAATTGTTCATATGAAGTAAGCACTTTCGTTGAATCATTCGGATTTGTCGCTCCTGCAGGAAAATCAACTGACATATCGACAAGTTGCAAATCAGCATTATTCTTATTTGTCACTTTGATACCAAAAGAAACTGGCTCACCTCCAGGAATAGAAACTGGACCACTGATGTTTACGTCTATATTATTCCCTGAAATAAGATTGGAACCATTCAAAAACAGATACAGGCCAACTCCAACAGCAATTACACAAAATATGGCTGACCCAATCAAAAATTTTGTGAGAAACGACATCGAATGATCTTCGTAGGCGGTATTTAACGGTACTTCTTCAGTAGGTTCAGCTGGTTCCGCCCATGCTGGTTTAACATCACTATTCATATCTGAAAATCGAAGTTTGCGCCTCGTGCGCACATCTGGAGCACTGCGAGAATACAGTGATTTTTTGAGCTCTTCGATGTGATTTTTATCGTCTGAAAGACCTGAAGGGGGCATGCGTAGTATTGTACCATTTATTAGAGGTGAGACTCACGAAGCGCCTTGTTGATATGTTGATTCATAGAAATACGTGATTCTTTTAAATCGGTAAGTATTTCTGTGCTTATTTCATTTATTTCTACGCGGCCTTTAAATTCTGTAACTGCTGAAACATACCCCAATCGGTGTAAAATCCTGACTACAACGAGTGACTCTAATGTCTTCACGTCATCGTAAGTCAGATCTACGTTCGTCTGCAGAAAAATAAATAGTGAATTGAGTGTCTCAAATAATTCAGGATGTGCTTCTTCTCCTTGAAGTAAGCGACTCAAGAGTAAGGCTATGCGTGCAATAAGTTCTTGTGAATCACCTCCTCCTCCTTTTATTCCCCTATTCAATATTCCCATATTCCCGCCTACTAATTCCTGTGCATTCGTCAATCGCCAGTATTCTTTGCCTCTGACAAACGAAAATACCCCTAGAGAATAATCTTGGATGAATGGACGCAACTTCGATTTCTCAAAACGTATACCTTGAGCAGTTGCACGGATAAGTCCTAGGTCTTTAGTAAAAATCGAGAGCAACTTCCCCGCTTCACCCGTATGTCGTGAACTTACGATAAAACCGGGAGTTGTGTGAATAGCGTACATGTTAAGCCTTCAGACTGAGTGTCTCCCCAACTTCAATAGACGTAATACCCGCTGTTTTCTTTATTTCATTCTCATATTTACCAACGATAGCCTTCAAATCAGGAGAAACAATAAGTGACGCCTTATCACCAACTGACAGACCTTTTTCTTTTCTCATGTCTTGAACTTTACGGATAAGTTCACGGTACTCGCCCTCTTCTTTTAAAGCGGGAGTTAGTGTGATTGTAAGTTTTATATTTTCAGCCAAACTAGAATCAATTTTTACCTCCTTAACATTTACTTCATCTTTGACTATATCAAAAAGATTTGTACTTATTGGAATTCCCGAGGCTAAGGTCAATAATGGTTGACGAACATTAATTTTATTTGACATTCGCGCCTCTAATCCTTTTGAAGAAACTAATCGAGCTTGTTCCATATCTTTCAATAGCTGTTCATCAACTTTGCCGGCGACAGGCCATGATTCTAAGTGTACACTTTCTTTTTCACCACCTACTTCTCCATAGATAAATTCACTGAAGAAAGGTGTAAACGGTGCCATGACTTTAGCTAGAGTAAGCAAGACATACTTAGTCGTTGCCAAAGCCCCCTCTTTATCAACCACATCTTCACCTTTGAATCGATCGCGTGAACGGCGAAGATACCACTGAGATAGGTCAGCGATAAATTCACGGATTTCGCGTGTCGGTTCGAGAAATACGTACGCATTCATATTTTTTGTAACATTTTCAATTAATTGATTGAGTCGAGCGATTATCCATTGATCAATAATGTTCTGCGATTTTTGATCATTGATCATTGATACTTGATCATTCTTGTTTTCATACGTCTTATAGAACGTCGTGACATTTGCCACCAGATTAAAGACTTTTTTGATAATCTCATCAACTGTTTTTTCATCAAAGTTTTTCGATTCTCCTGGTTGATTAACTGAATACATCCAGAAACGTAATGCATCAGCACCATATGTATCCATCATGTCCCAAGGGCTGACCACATTACCAATTGATTTAGACATTTTCTTACCTTCTGCATCCAAAATATGCCCAAGACAGATAACGTTCTTATAGACCTTCCCTTTACCCATGAGGATACCGATAGCATGCAGAGTATAGAACCAACCACGAGTCTGATCGATTGCTTCAGAGATAAAGTCAGCTGGAAAACCTTGAGCTTTTTTGAATAAACCTCCATCAATCTGTTTCTTATTCTCAAACGGATAATGGTCCTGTGCAAAAGGCATACCACCACTGTCGAACCATACATCCATGACCTCTTTTGCTCGAACCATTTCTCCACCACATGAACATGAAAGTTTTATGTCATCTATGAATGGCTTATGGAGATCCAATTCATACTCTTTATTATGTGGAACAATTTTGAAATTTAGCTCTCGTACACTGGCTTTACTGATATAATTTTCATTTTCATATCTTGCTGTTTGTTCCCTATCCCATCCTTGTGCAGCAGCAATAAGCATCATAGCTGGACTACCATGAGTAACTATTAGAATGTTTTTGCCACTATATTTTGATTCTATATCATATAAGAAATCACCGACACGAGCTTTTACATCAGCATGATTTTCTCCACCTTTTGGTCGATCAACGAAACGATTCACATTCAGAGGAAAAACTTTTAATAGATGTTCCAATGACATGCCATCCCATTCACCCAATTGAATTTCTCGGATACGATCATCTGTAATTACTTGATCATCTTTGAGACCAAGGACGTTCTTAACTATATGTGCAGTCTCCTGCGTACGCATAAAAGGTGAAGCAATTATAAGATCTATTCCTGTTCCTTTAAGAGTTTGTGCAGACTTTGTAGCCTTATCCTTACCATGTTCAGTTAGATGATTAACCACAGTGATATCGCTATTCAATATGTCTTTAGCATTATCCTCTGCTTCACCGTGGCGCATCACATGATAAGTATTTTTTGGTTTAACTGAAATTTCAGCAATAGAACCAACAACTTTACGGGCATGACACTTCTCGCACGACCAAATAGGTAATGGTGTTCCCCAATAACGTTCACGCGAAATAGCCCAGTCCTTCACTTCGCGGAGCCACTCACCAAAACGCCCTTCTTTGATATAGTTAGGCTCCCAATTTATACTTTCATTTTCTTTGACGAGCTTGTCACGCAAATCTGACATGCGGATATACCAAGAGTCACGTGCAAAATAGATAAGTGGAGTATGACAGCGCCAACAATGAGGATATTGGTGTTTGATATTTTCTTGACCAAAAAAATTATTATTTTTCTTGAGAAAATTAACGATATCTACATCGAGAGTTGGCTTACCATTTGCATCTTTTTCTTTAACGAATCTACCAGCGAGAAAATCTGTTCCCTTTTTGAAAGTACCGTCATCATTAACGAGGTGATATTTAGGTAAATTATTCTTTGTACCAAGTTCGAAGTCGTCTTGACCATACATAGGAGCAATATGAACAATACCCGTACCATCAACAGTAGTAACGAAATCACCCGCATAGACTTTGAAAGCATTGCTGAGCTTCTCTTTTTCAACACCAGTGACTCCATTTTTCAAATAAGGAAAGAGTGGTTCATATTCTAGTCCAACAAGTTCACCCCCCTTTTTCTCTTTGGTAATCTTATATTCTTGATTAGCCAAAATCTTTGGCACAAGATCTTTCGCCATAATCAAATAAATCACTTCACCCGAATCTTTGTCCTTTGTTTCAACTTCTGCATAGATAATATCCTTTCCAACTGCCAAAGCCACATTACCTGGTAATGTCCACGGAGTTGTCGTCCACGCCAAAAAATAAACAGATTTATTTGGAATTTTAAACTTTACATACAATGATAGATCCTTTACCTCCTCATATCCTTGAGCAAGCTCATGTGAAGAAAGCCCTGTACCACATCGTGGACACCATGGGACAATCTTATAATCTTTGTAAAGTAATTTTTGCTTATCTACTTCCTTGATGATATTCCAGACTGATTCAATGTAATCAGGCTTGTAAGTTATGTATGGATTCTTGAGATCAACCCAATACCCCATGCGATTGGTGAAGTCTTCCCATTCATGGACATAGGTCCAGACACTCTCTTTACACTTCTCATTGAAAGCGGCGATGCCATACGATTCGATTTCCTTCTTTGACTTAAGCCCGAGCTCTTTTTCTACCTGGAGTTCAACTGGTAACCCATGAGTATCCCAGCCTCCCTTTCGGCGGACATGGAAGCCTTGCATCGTCTTGTAGCGAGGAATCGCGTCTTTGAACGCACGAGCTTCGAGGTGATGGATACCAGGACGACCATTAGCGGTTGGAGGACCTTCAAAGAAGATGAATTCCCCTTTTGGTGACTCCTTGTCGAGCGACTTCTGGAATACATCTTTCTCTTTCCAGAAAGCCAAAATGTTCTCCTCGCGGAGAGCGTGAGGAGATTTTGCTGTTTTTTCTGAACTATTTGAATTTTCGGCCATGTGTTTGAATTTAGTGGAATTATTGTAGCACTTTCAGTAATGATTTATTTACCGAGGAAGTAGTGCGTGCACCACTACATCCTCTTCGGAATTCTAATACCCAAAATATATAATCCTTTACTCATCGTTTCAATAAATTTCTTCGTTAACACAACACGATACGGTGACAACGGTTCCTTGGCATCAACAATAGTATTGCCTGCATAGAAACTGTTAAAAGCTCCCGCCAGATTAATGAGATAATTAGCCACATGTTGTGGAGCATATTCGAGAGATGCTCGCTCAACGACATCTGGGAATCTAACTATAAGTTTTTCCAATAATCCAACCTTATCTGGTATCTTAATTGTGTCATTGATCATTGATAATTGATTATTTACCTTAATTCCTTGTTCCTTCGCCTTTTCAACAACAGCATTTGCTCTAACAACCGAATACTGTAGGTATGGTCCGGAGTCTCCTTCGAATGAGATTGACTTGGCTGAGTCAAAGATAACATCACTGCCAATGGCTTGGCGGAGGATGGTGTACTTGATAGCAGCAATAGCAATCATATCTGCCAGGCTCTCAATTTCACTTGCCTCAAATCCCCTATCTGCGATCCTTTCAATGACAAGCTTTTTAATGTCATCAATCAAAACTTCAGCTGGGATAACATTCCCTGTTCGAGATGACATCTTTCCTGAAGCAAAACGGAGAAGTCCGTGACTGATATGCTTCGTCTTTGAAAAGATTTTTGAATTAATCAAAGAAAAAGCTTTCAAAACTACTTTGAAATACTCACTCTGCTCATTAGCGGTGATAATTACAGATTGATTCAAGTCTGGATATTTATTAAATTTATCCGTATTCAATCCCAATTCTTTTGTCTCATAGGTTGGCAGGCCTTGAGAAGTGATAAAGACACGAGTATGTAGGCCATAATCTTCACCTTTGAAAACAATGGCTCCGTCACTTTCGGTGAAGACAGGCTTTCTAAATAATCCTTTCTTTGAGAATTTTTTAACGATCTTAACTCCATCGTCAGCAACTTCGCTTTCAAAGAAGAAGGTATTGAAAGAGGTGCCGAGGCGCTTGTAGATCAAGTCAAAATATTCAAGACTCCATTTACGACCTAAATCGTAAATTTCATTTATCTTAGAATCGGATCTTTCAAATATTTTTTTATTCACAACATCAATTGCTTTCTTTGCCTCAGAATCATTGTCATACAATTGAGAACCAGTCGTATACATTCGTCCGAGATAATCGACTTTTTCAAGAACTGTAGCACTATCTTGAGGGAATGCGTCCTTCCCACCGCTTTCTTTGTGAATCAAAATTGCATTAATCGTCTTTGCCACATGAAGCCCTACATCGCCCTGATAGCATGCGCGAACTACTTCAGCTCCACTCGATTCAATCAATCGTGAAATACTTTCTCCAACTGCATTCGACATGAGATGACCGATATGGAAAATTTTAAAAGGATTTGGGTCAGTGTACTCCACCATTACCTTCTTGCGCTCTAGTTGACTAGAGCGTTCACTTTTGGATATATCCCCTTCTTTCTCCTTAGTTATTTGCTCCGCAAAAAATGTATCCTTAATCTTAAAATTAATAAACCCAGGCCCAGCCACACTAACTGATTCAACACATTCTGGCATATCTTTTTTGAATTCATCGACAACCTTTTCAGCCAAGGCTTTTGGTGACATCTTTAAAGCCTTTGCGTGAGCCATAGCGATATTACTCGAAAAATCACCGTGTTCGAGATTTTCTGGGTATTCAAGTTCTACGGAATTAACCTCAATTCCAATATTTTTAGCCGTTTTTATGAGGTAGGCAATAAGCTCTGATTTCATGGGAATAGTATAGCAAAAAATGGCTTCAACGCACGCGTATTTGACAATATCGATAAAATGGATTACTATGCGCGCAGATGTGACACGAGGGCCGAACGAAGTAATGAGATAATTGTTTTATGGAAAAAGTCGCGTATCCACGCCAACTGTTCCAGATTTTTAATGATTATATCCTTGTGTATGGTTGGTGACTTACTACCACTGATATGGCTTGGTTCAGCTGGTTACTCAGCCTATTGCGCGCCGCGCATCAGCTTCAAAACCCTGACCACCCCACATTAGACTCGCTCCACTCTACCAATTTTCTCTTTAATGACTTCGGTAGGGCAAATATAAGGAGTTCGTTCACGCTTCCTAGCGCGGTTTGATTACTCAAACCGCGCTTTCTTATTATTTTATATGAATTACTTTTTCTCTTTAGAAACTGCACGTAGAGCCTCATCAATCTTTTTGGCAATCATTTTGAAATCCTTCTCTCTCCTTCCTCGAGTCGTTTCTGCCGCTGTGCCGACACGTATCCCAGATGGATCTGCTGGCGGTCGAACATCGAAAGGAATAGCATTTTTGTTTACGATAATACCAATTTTTTCCAGTGCATCACTCGCATCTTTACCAGAGACTCCACCCGCTCCCTTTTCGTTCTTCTTACCATCATTCCATGTATCTATTAAAATCAAATGTGAGTCAGTTCCGCCAGAAATCAATCTCCAGCCACGCGCATGAAGTTCAGTCGCAAGCACGGAAGCATTCTTGATTATTTGATCAGCATATTTCTTAAAACGTAGACCTGAAGCTTCTTTGAGCGCCACAGCTACTGCAGCAATCTGATTCTCATGAGGGCCACCCTGGAGTCCTGGAAAAACTGCTTTATCTATTTTCTTATCTAGCTCACGTGCGTCGCGTTTTACAAAGATAAGTGCAGAACGTGGACCTCGAAGAGTTTTGTGTGTAGTTGTTGTCACCACATCAGCATATGGAAATGGTGCTGGATAGACTTCACCGGCAACGAGTCCAGCAATGTGTGACATATCTACCATAAGGAGCGCTCCGGCCCCATCAGCAATCTCACGCATAGAAGCCCAATCGATACGTCGTGGATATGCAGTGTAGCCCGCAACGATGATAGCCGGTTTTTCTTTTATAGCCATTTCTCGAATCTGATCATAATTAATGAGCTCTGTCGTTGCATCCAATCCATACGGGACTTGAATCCAAAACTTACCTGTGGCAGAAACTTTGTGACCATGTGTGAGGTGTCCTCCATGATCGAGTGACATACCCATGATTTTCTGAGGAATGAGAGTCTCTGGATTACCTTCACCTGGCAAAGCGATTTTTTGGGGTGGAATAAGTGCAGTATACACAGCGAGATTAGCTGGTGAACCTGACAAAGCTTGAACATTCACGTGCCATTCTTTTGGATCAAGTTTAAATAATTTGAGGGCTCGTTCAATACAAAGTGATTCAATTTTATCAACAACTTCATTACCACCGTAGTAACGCTTACCAGGATACCCTTCGGCATACTTGTTGGTCAGTTCAGAACCCAATGCTTCTAATACATCGTTCGAAACATAATTCTCTGAAGCGATGAGATTAATAACTTTCTTTTGACGCTTTTTCTCGAGGTCTATAAGTTTTTTTATTTGAGTGTCTTTCATGAAAGTATTTTACCATAGGTCCGACTAATGAATATATAAAAAAAGATCCGTTGCGCCAAACAGCACGCAACGGATCCCAACCAACCCTAACCCCCATCCATCTCACCAAAGATACATCGGAGGAATTCGAGCATAAAAAGGTGAAAAGAAAAGAGCTGGGCTGAAAGACGATCGTTGGCGGGCCAAGGTGCCAACGATTTTACTGTTTGCTTGCAAATTTCCATGATTTGCAGAACGAGTACTATGAGAGTGTGGAATGATAATTCATGCCATTTTGTATTATTTTGGCAGAACACGTATTCCACTCTCACAAATCTCATAATGCGAATCAAAAATAGTAGTTGGCAATTCGCCTCAAACAGGAAGAGTCATGAGCAACTTCCAATTGCATACGTTACTCCTAACAATGGATGGTGTCAACAACTTATCCACAGGCTATCCCCAAAATATATACCCTATTTAATCTCTAAACGCCTCTGTATCTGTTCAATAAAATCTTTTTTTACTACTTCAAGTGGTCGATTTGCATCTATTATAATATGCGGTGTTCCAAGAAGTTGAACCTTCTCGAAAAATTTCAAATAACCTTTCCGAACATTCTGATGGAACGTAACTTCCCTATCATCGAAATGATCATACCCTTTTCCTTTGAGAAGAGACTGATTGCGACCTTGAGCACGACGAAGTCCCGTCTCTGGTTCAACATCCAAAAAGACATATAAATCAGGAACGATAGTTAATTTACTTCTGAGATTCCAAAACAGATCTTCGAGGAGGCTCGATTGACTCGAAATCTGATACGCATACGATGATGCATCAAAACGATCTGCAATGACTGGTATACCTTTCTTGAGACTTGGAATAATCAAATTTACTACATTATCAAAACGCGCCGCGAACATAAGACAAAGGGTTGTCTCGGCTGGCGCATCTTTGGCGAGTGGGTTTTTCAACGCCGCAGTACGGATAAGTTCAGCGTATGGCGAACCACCTGGCTCTCGAGTGAGACACACTGCGTCACCAAGTACTTCCTTGAGAGCTATCATAAAGGTTGATTTGCCGGACCCTTCTCCTCCTTCGACAGCTATGAATAGTGGTTTTTGTTTTTGCATGAGAATAATTGGAATAATTCTATCTTACATAACTATTAAATGTTTTATGATGTCACCCCACGATTGTACACGTATAACATTATGAGGAATTTCACCTTGATTCCAGGGACAATCAAGTAAATAGACTCGTTCGACGACGTTAGCTATCTCAATCGCTTGCGATATTGAGTCTTCAACCATTATATCGACTTTCAACCTCTTGCATATATCAGCTTTTGAGCATATTTTTTCTGGCACACCTGCAACTTCATTTGTCATACATATTGATGAGAAGACATTAGGAAAATGTAGGTCTATCCATTGTGACGTTTGGGGAGCGATGTGGTCACCACGTATTGTTATAACATGCAAATCATTATTCGTTTTGAGTACATCGATAGCTTCCAATGATCCCTGAACAGGAGATGTTTCCGCAAGCTCTTTTGTAGGATAAAATTCCGCTAATTTCGTATCAACATCCTCTTTTGTGCACTTCCACACAGTATGTAATCCATATGATGTGATGTCCTTTCGTATCACATTCGTACCATATTTATTATTATGCCATGCATGTATAGAATTATTAAAATCTAGGAGAGTATCGTCCAAGTCAACGCCTATGATTCGTCGTGAATTATTTTTCATTATCGTTTAAAAAGCGCATCAGCATTATCGACTAGATACACATCTCTAATGCCTGCCTCAATCATCGTGTCCCAACATGGCTTGCAACACCACCAATGACCATATAAATATAAATCGGCACCATTAGCGTTTTTTTTGTTTACTAAAGCATCTTTTACCGCTCTCGCTTCTGCATGATGCTTGTCCTTTGAACATCCTGGACACAACCAATATTTCTGACCTGAAGGAATTTTGAGTAACCGCCTTACACAGAGGCCTTTTTTATGTAAATTAATTAACTTCTTATTTTTCAATGCTGATTGATTTGCTCCACGACCAATAATGAGTGTATCTTTGACCACGACCGCGCCAGTAGAATGACCCTCATCAGTTGAACATTCATTCCTCATACGTTTTGCTTCATTCATGAAAGGATCTTTCTCAAAAACATATTTTATTACGCGTCCTTCTGGGAGATATGGGTAGTGTTCATTCATCTCTCGATTATATATAATAAACCCATTATGACCAAGTTTGACGAGATCTATCAGGACATGGTGAGAAGGATAATGACTGACGGTATTGATGAAGTGAACAAGAGTAAACAAGCTGGTAGCGAACGGGCTACGTACATCACTCGAGCAATTCCAGGTATGCATTTTTCTATCGACATTGAGAAAGACGGCTTCCCTCTCCTTACACTTCGAAAAATTCCGATAAAAGTCTTCGTCGCTGAACAAGCATGGTTTATCATGGGATCAAGAAAGCCCGAAGATTTTCTACGTGAATACACAAAGATTTGGGATGCTTTCACAAATCCAGGTGATGTTGTCACTGTTGCCTATGGCTATCGTTGGCGTAAGCACTTTGGCCGTGATCAACTAAAACTCCTAATCGACCTCCTACGTGCTGAACCTGGATCAAGGCATGGCGTTATTGTCACTTGGGATCCAGCTCAAGACGGTTTATCTCTCCAAAAAAAGAAAAACGTTCCTTGTCCCTATACTTTTACCGTCAATATTATTGGTGGTCGGCTCCATCTGCACAATATTGTTCGCTCAAATGATATGCTCCTCGGTGCACCGCATGATGTTGCTGGTTTTGCATTACTTCAATGTATTCTCGCCCAAGAACTTGGTGTCAAACCTGGTATATACAGCCATTCAATTTCCAATGCACACATATATGACACACATTTTGACGCAGCAAAGGAGATAATGAATCGAAAGAATGAACACAAAACTGTTGTTCTTGAACTACCAGAAAAGACATATGAGAAAATTGAATCGCGCGACGCTGGTGTAGTCAAAGCTATTATTGATAATCTCATGTCACAATATCAGCCTCTAGAAGCCATCGCTGGTATAAAGATAGTCGCCTACTAATTCATCCTCAACTGTTTTATAATTACCCCTATGTCCATCATCACCAAAAAAGATATCATCGAACGCGTGAAGTCTGGCTCACTTTTGTTTAAGCCGAACCTTGACCAATTCCAATTACAAGAACATTCTGTAGACTTACGCCTCGGCTTTACTTTCATGATTCCCAAGATGTGGCACATGACTCCAAAAGGGCGTGAATCTCTCGACGTGACGCATTTTGACAAGCGTAATCATGAATATTTTGAAGTTGTGGAGCTCGAACAAGGACAATATTTCGAACTTTTGCCTCAAGAATACATACTCGTCTCAACACTCGAATCTATCCATATGCCTCGCGACCTTATGGGCATTCTTTATCCTCGTTCATCCACCAACCGTAAAGGGCTTTCGCTCGATCTTACGGGTATCATTGACGCCGGTTATGATGGTCAACTTATTCTCCCTATTCGTAACAACACTCGCTCACAAGCTATCCGTCTCTTCCCTGGTGAACGTCTTTGCCAAGTTGTTTTTGAAGAATTAAAGAGTGAAGTCGAACCACGTCAAAGCAAATATCATCAAAAGGATATTATCGAAGGTGTTCAGATGGAAAAGAAAGACGAGGTTGATCTACTTACAAATGGTGACATAAAGATGCTCAAGGAGAAATACAAAGTTTAGAAGTTATATTCAAATTATAAATAATATGATTAAGACTTTTATTATCGCGGCCATGACCGCTGACGGCTATATCGCCAAAGAAACTAACCATGGGGCTTTTTGGACTGGTAAGGCTGATAAAAAACGCTTCGTGGAACTAACCAAACGCGCTGGTGTGGTAGTCATGGGCCAAAATACTTTTAAAACTCTTCCTAGACCACTCAAAGAGCGCGTAAACATCATTTATTCTCCAGAACCGATAGAAGGCATCGAGACAACTACTCTTCCGCCAGCTGAACTCCTGAAGAACCTGGAGAGCCGTGGCTTCAAGGAAGTGGCTATTTGTGGAGGTTCCACTATTTACACAATGTTCATGAAGGCAAAAGTGGTAGATAAGCTCTATCTCACCATTGAACCAATTCTCTTTGGTTCAGGTCTCCGTCTTTTCCATGAGGACATGCTTTTTCACTTGAAACTCGTAAGTTCAGCTGAATCAGAAAGTGGCGCTCTGCTATTGGAATATGATGTCGATTACAGTGGTAATCCTAAGACTGAAACTCAATAAATAATTAAATAAAAAAGACCGCCAATTTTCATGGCGGAATTTTGATAGGGACAAGATTACTTCGTATTATTTTTTGTTCTCCAGATTTTTTTGAAAAAACGATATGTTTCCCGGATCCTATTTCCCATAAGAAGCTCCCCTCCTCGGAGAGCATTCATGAGCATAATATAAACCAGAGATACCAATACTCCAACCAAAAAAATCCAGAATTCATGATTTGATTTCATAGTTCAGTCCTTTCAAAAGAAAGGATAGCATAGACAATATTGAATTACAAAAAATGCCGGCTTTTAACCAGCATCTTTTATAAATTAAAAGATTTTCTGAACTACTTAACATCAACCCCCATTGATCGTGCAGATCCTGCAACAATCTTCATAGCAGCATCAATATCTCCTGCATTGAGATCAACAAGTTTTCTTTCTGCAATTTCCTTTACTTGAGCCTTTGTGAGAGTACCGATCTTATTTGTATTTGGCTTACCCGAACCCTTCTCCTTCTTAAGAGCTTTGAGTATCAAACTTGATGTAGGAGGAGTCTTCAAGACGAAATCATAGGTACGATCTTCGTAGACTGAAATAACGACAGGAATCATGTCACCAATCATGCCTTTGGTCGCATCATTGAACTTCTTGGTGAAATCACCAATGTTAACACCGGCCTGACCAAGAGTAGGACCAAGTGGTGGCGCTGGGGTAGCTTTACCCGCTGGAGCGATGACTTTTACTTTTTTGACGATTTTCTTTGCCATAATAGTTGTGGGGGTATCCTACTATATGTAGGCGTATTAATCAATTAAACCTTCTTTACTTGTAAGAAATCGAGCTCAACTGGTGTCTCGCGTCCGAACATGGAAACAAGTACCTTAATCTTGCCACGCTGTGTATCAACCTCTGCTACCTTGCCTTCAAAGTCCTTGAAAGGACCATCTGAGACTTTTACAAGGTCACCTGTGGAAAGATCGATAGTATGCTCCGTATCACTCGACTGCATACGACTAAAGAGAGACTCAACTTCCTTCTGTTCAAGAGGGACCGGGTTAACACCTGAGCCAACGAAACCGGTGACGCGTGGTGTATTGCGAACAACGTACCATGAATCATCGGTCACTATCATCTCAACAAGAACGTATCCAGGATAAATCTTCTCTTCTTCCTCGACACGTTTCCCCGCTTTGACCTTAATTTTTTTTTCAGTTGGCACAATGACAGCAAAAATCTTATCCTCCATGCCGAGAGATTCGATACGCTGTTTCAAGTTACGGGCAACTGCATTCTCATAGCCTGCGTACGTGTGTATCGCATACCATGCTCGTTCGCCAGTTGTAAGTTGTTTCGACATGTTTTGAAAAGGTTAAATATTAAAGTCTAAAGGTTAAATTAATGGAACAAAAGAGTAAGAAGCTTACTAAATACAAAGTCGGCAACACCAAGAATGAGAGCTGTGATAAGAGAGACGGCTATAACCAAAGAAGTAAATCGAATAGTCTGTTCACGGCTTGGCCATGTGACATGACTCATTTCTGCTCGAGTTTGTTTGATATATTCAGTGATTTTCATGATTTTGTATTAAAAAACCCCTGTGGGGATTACCTGTGTATAGTAAACCTGATTGAATATAAAGTCAAATCCTTCTTTTGCTGATACTTACACAAGTAAATCCTTATTCACAATACCTGAATCATTGGAGATAAGTGGTGATTGATATGCCTTTGAGTAGGTGCCATCAAGATTCTTTCGATCAATATCGATATAATATTCCCCTTTTGGAACAATGGCATAGTAATGTCCATTGGCATCAGATACACCTGAGCGAAGAAGAACCTGATGATCTGCACCAGTGATACGAATGATGGCATACGAAAGAGGCTGGTGTGTTTGCTTATCAGTAATAAGTCCAAGTTTCTTTCTTTTGATACCAAATCTCACAATCATAAAGATGACGATGTACAAAGCCAAAATGATTAAATTATATGTAGTTGGATGTATAACTGTTGTCACAACCGAAATAGCAAGTCCTATATCATACACATAGGTACTGACGACAGCCCATGGTTTCTCATTGCGTGTGTGGAATGAGAAAGCATTTTGTTGTTTTTTTGCATATTCATTCCAATCGAAGTTCTTTTGATCCATCGGAATATTTTTATCGAGCACCTGACCTCCAACGACAGTAACTGGCTCACCAAAGTAGAGATCATTATATAGTTCATCTTGTGTTTTACCTGCAAGCTTCTTTGAGGGGAATTCGTAGTTTGTCTTCTCCACAGAGATAGTATATTGACCATCTGGAAGTAAGAAACCATATCTGCCATCAATATCAGTAAATGATTCAGCAACTGTCTTACCACTCATATCTTTCACTGTCACAAATGCAGGGTCAATTGGTTGTTTGGTCACACTGTCATAGACTGTACCCCATGAACGAGATTTCTTTCTGATACCAAGTCCCATAGCAACAAGACCCCACAAACGGATTGGAATGAGTGGTATCTCAGTCGCTGCAAGAGGTGTAGCGAAACCTGTTTCAGCATACATTGCTACTGTTGCGAGAATTCCTGCAAATAAACCAGTTGTCTGAACAGATTTTGATGCTGGTGAATTGATAACATTTGTTGCTGTGTCGACTACGTTATTAACAACTTCAGTTGCTACCGCTTGGAATGTTCGAAGTGCAACGGGGGTTGGTAGATTAGAGAGAGGTGAAGGATTTTGATTAATAAGTGAAGAGACTACTCCTGATAAACCTCCTGTTGGTTGGACCAAACCAATGACTGGAGCCGCGACTGGAACTGGAGCAGAATTTGGAACTGTAGCTAATGTAGGAGGACTATATTGACCCGATATACTAACAGATCCACTACTTCCTCCAAGGAGATAGGCTGATGAAGATATTGGATTTTGACAATATCCGCCATTTGCAAATGTCGCTGTTTTATCATTTCCTGCGTGATTAGAAAATACTCCATCATACAGAGATGCGGTGAGTGTAATTGAGCCTCCAGATCCTCCATATCCACATATCGTTGCATTACCACCATTTGTTGAAATTGGCGTACTACTTGCTATCTCTGTTGAACTGGCAATAGTGATATTTCCACCATTACCACCTTGGATAGTTCCATCACCACCATTTGATATAACTGAACCAGTAACTGATGGGTCAATTAAAATAGTTCCGCCCTTATATCCTTTACCTGCAGTATTATTTGCACCACTCGCATTGATCGAGCCGGTTACTGTTATATTTTTGAGGATAATATTATGCCCATTGCCATTTGAAGTCGCTATAATATTTCCATTGACTGTATATCCAGTTACACTGGTTGTTGAAGCCCCTTGAAGGGTTACGTCTGCAGTCACTGTACAATTACCTATCAAGTTATTGGTGAGATAATAATACTGGCGGGTTGATTCATCGAGTACATCTGCTCCACATGAAGTATATATAGGCGAAACATTATCATATATAAATGTTGCGCTCTGTTGTGCAAAATCTCCTCTACTATCTGTGGCTTGAGTAGATAGAGTCGTCGTGCCTGCAGAAGTTGGTTTTGGTATATCCGATCCATTATTAGCGCAATTAACCGTGTGAGTTGTTGCGAAATTATCATATGAATATATACACGTGACTGCTGTTGATGTCCCTGCCCCCCAATTAACCAATGGTGCCCATTTTTTTATAGGTGTTGAAGTTGAATTAGCAGGTGAACTTATAGTAAACACTGGAACTACAGCTGCACCACTATTGATACTTGGATTGACGACAAATGAACCTCCGTTCAATGCTTGGAACGTATCTACCGTTGTGTTGTACGTAGATGAAGAAATGTCCACAACTGCTCCAACTGCTTGGATGATCCAGTTCGAACCTGTATTTGTAAAATTTCGGGTTCCAACGACAGTATTCGCTGTATACTGGCGAACAGGAGTAGATGAAGCAATCGTTCCTGAACTATGGACTGTAGTTGGACTATTCGACATGGTATATATTTGACCAGTCAAACTACCACCAGAATTAGCAGTGATACCATAGATTTTACTTCCATCACTTGATAGAGCGACGCCTGTCCATGATTGAATAGGTCCATTTGGTGTCCACGTAGCTCCAGAATCTTTAGAAATATACACTGAAGTTCCATATCCTACTGCTACAAGTTCTGTTCCATCATTTGATGACACAAAATGTCCTCCAGGAAGAGACGGAGATGGTGTTGTTGAATTCCATGTAACACCAAAATCTACGGAGGTATACAACTTACCATCATTTCCTATACCATACAGTTTAGTTCCATCCCCTGAATACAAAAATTGTGAGACGGTAGGAGATGAGGTACTCAATGTCCACGTGGTTCCAAAATTATTGGAAATATACGTACCATTAGTACCTACGGCTATCAGTTTTGTTCCATCAGGCGATGCTACAATAGTCGTCCATGACGTTGGTTTGGATGAGGTACTCAATGTCCACGTAGAACCAGAATTTGTTGAAACATAAATACTGCCAATAAATTCAGAATAGTCGTCCAAATGACTAATATCACGCGAAGATGCAGCTAATTTAGTACCATCTGCGGAAGAAGTTATAGAAGTCCACGTACGATATGGGCTGTTTCCAGTCCATGTAGAACCTGAATCTGAAGTGGTAAATATCTGTCCAGAATTACTGATCACAGCTGATTTTGTACCGTCAGATGAAGTAACTATCCCCTGGCCCAATGAACCAAAACTAATTGATATTGAAAGATCGGTGCTTTGGAGTGAAGGATCTGAAGTCGCTGGAATAGTCGACTTCAATACCCATGTAGAACCTGAATTTGAAGATGTATATATATTGTTATTATTACTATCTGAAGCCAACAATTTTGTACCATCTGCTGATGATGTTATGGCCTGATAGTATGTATTCACTCCATGTGGGGTTTCAATAAATATAGACGAGGTTGCATCATTTTCTGATACATTGCCATTAAATATTGCTTGCCCACCAGTAATTATACCCATATTTCTACTCGTACCATTAAATATGACTTGAGAGGCATATATATTTATAGCGTTGATGGCATTATTAAATGTGACAGTATTTGCTGTGATTGGAGAAATACCCGTATTGCTTGTTACATTACTATCCACAACATAATTCTGAAAACCAGATGGCACCGCATGTGCGGGAACATTGAACAATGTATCACTCCACCAATTGAGAGCATCATTCCAATCTCCATCGTTCGCAGCTCCAGATGTTGTGCTATTGAAATACAAACCTGAAGGATTATAGACTCCACTAATATTTCCAACGGCAAAACTATTAACTACGAGTGGATATGCACCGTCACCACCGAAATACGTTGAACTATTGGTTATAAGCTTATTATAATTAATATTTATCTCTGAACCGCTATATCCATCCATGGTATCTATTCTTATAGAAGATAGATCAAGAGTATCACCAGTAATCGTTACTGTATTATCTAAACCTTGTGTGAGCGAAGCGCCGTTATATGAACCATATGTTGAGATATAACTAAATTTTGAATTAGTAATTGCTATAGATCCTCCAACACCTTGGCCACTACAAGCACCGTATGGCCATGTCGATGAAAATACAGTGCCGCCATTCGCTACAACTGCTGACGTCGTTGAATTAACGATTGTAATATTTCCTGCATTACGCAGATTTGACCCGAACACACTTTGACCGCCACAACTTACTCCAGCACTGATATCTGATGAAGCAGATGTTGTTGTACCAGTTACCGTTATATTTTGAATGGTAAAACTATGACCACCATCATATATGTATACAGGTCCGCTCACAATTTGACCGGTGACAGTATACCCTGCTCCATTGAGTGTTGCTCCATTAGCAGTGATAGTACAGTTGCCAGAAATATTTGAGCCGAGAGTATATGTACCTGGAAAAGCAAGATTACACTGTGAACTATTTAAGATCGTTCCTCCTGGTAAAGTCCCTATAAAACCTCCTCCTGATACTCCGAGACTTCCTGGAGTATTGAGTGGACTATTTACAGTCATGTTGGCAAGTGCAGAGATATATAAACCAAGTATGTTTAGAGTATTACTATAATTAATCGTTATACTACCGTTCACAGCTCCTGTGCCATACCCACCCTTTGCACTCATTACGTTCGTTGATAGATTTATATTCGTTCCAGACAAATGTATAGAACCACCGTTACCACCAGAAATACTATTTCCATCACAACCAAAATAATTTATATTGCCCGCATCAGCAGTTATCACGGTTGAAGTCGCATTACTCATTGTTATATTTCCACCATTGCCTCCACCGAGGGTACATGAACCGTCATCTCCTATACCATTTGCAGACGTTGTACCGAAGACGTCTACATTTTGTAACGTGAATGTATATCCTGATTTTCCATATGTGAGACCATCTCCAACAATATTACCTGTTATTGAATAATTAACACTTGATGATCCGTTACTTCCATTTATAATCACACTTGAAGTTGCGACAGTTATACATACACCACTCAGATTTATATTTGATCCAAGATTATATATCCCTGGTGTATATATACGACCACAACTATTGATAGTACCTGGAGACAATGTGTTGATGGCCATAACAGGATATACTCCTCCAGCAAAAGATCCGAGACTACCAGGCAAATTACCTGGTCCATTAAATATAATATTGGACAGAGCTGAAAGTGTCAGATTTGAATATTGGATTATATTGTAATTGAACGTCAACGTACCATTGGTACCAGTTGAACCACCAGTATTTGTCCCTGCTGAAACTGAAATTGAAATATTTTGTATAGAAAGTTGATTTCCAGTTATCGTAACTGAGCCACCATTGCCACTATTATATGACCCTGCGCCATTGGCTGAGATTGATGAAGTCGTTGTGGAGTTAAATAAATTGATACTTCCCCCTGATCCACCAGTAGCTGATACTGAGGAACCACCAGTTGAAGTGATCGAGGTAATAATTGAACTTGTGGCATTGATACTTCCACCATTTCCCCCACCACCGGATGAATTTGCTCCACCATTCGAAATAACTGAACCAATCGTTGAAGTAGAAATAGTAATTGTTCCACCACTGATAACACTTGTCCCATTTCCTGCATTTGATGTCACTGATCCACTCACCGTTGAGGAATTGATTGTGATAGTACCTGGAGAACCTCCAGTATACGGAGGTGAACTATATCCTGAACCGCCACTTGAATTGAGAGATGTGGATGTAGAATTTGTAAGAGTAATCGATCCGCCAGACCCTCCGTAGGTATTCAATACTGCTGTACCACCACCAATAGACGATATAGAACCTGTGGTGGAAGTAGCTACAGATATCGCTCCACCTGCTCCAGAATTTTTACTTCCAGTTCCACCATTAGCAGTTATACTCCCTATTGTAGAATTCGAAATAGTAACATTTCCTGCAGAGCCATCAGTATTATTTGTACCATTACCTATACCAGCATTTGAAGAGATTGACCCCACAGAAGAATTGGACACAATGATTGTCCCTCCGGCACCAGAGCCTCGATGTTGACTTGCGCCTCCATTGGTGAGAATAGAGGTTGTCGTAGAATTAGTAATAGTTATATTTCCTCCAGCACCACCTGCACCTGTTGTACCACTCATGCCACCATTTGCAGAAAATGAGGTCGAAGAGGCGTTAGTAGCTATAATACTTCCTCCTGTTCCACCAGTAACCGATCCGGTACTACTTGCACCATCAGCACTCGTCGTTCCGATAACTGTTATATTTTGAATGGTAAAACTATATCCTAAACCAGCACTTGTTTGAGCATTTCCATCAATATTTCCAGTTATCGTTCTACCATTTCCATTGATAATTGTCTGAGTTGAAGTACCACCTGAATCGACAATAAAACAATCAGTACCAGGTGTGACTGCAAATGTACTTGTCGAGCTCAAGGTATACGTACCTATAGTCGCCATTTCTCCACAAGAAAAGATTGTTCCTGGAGTCAAAACGCCCGCAAACGCTTGTTTACTCGTAAGAAAAATGACACAAGCTATGATCAGTACTACATATTTTTTAAACGAATGTATTCTACTATCCAATAGAATGAGTTGCATAAACATCATTAAATATAGCATTTTTACTCTTACAAAAAAAGGTTGCAGGTATGCTACAATTTAGCTATATAATCTATAATAATGCTACATACATTGAACCTTATTCTGCAACAAAAATCGCCAACCAAATTCCTCACACAAAAGGAATTTATTGCACTTGAATTATCCGTCATACTCCTTATCGTCATACTTGTATCAAATATTATTCGTGGAACTTCATACGCAGACACAACGACAGTAGAAAATTTTAGTGTTATGGGTACTGTGAACAATATAGCGACGACGACGTTATCTCTCATCAATGCAAATGGGTCCGACGGGAGTGGATATACCTCATACATATTGGATATCAGTAACGTAGATAAGATTGAAAATCAAAACTATATTCCCCTCACTATCAGTGACATCAATGTAGGCGACTCTGTCATCGCTCAAGGTTTGGATACAAATGGTATATTCTCAATTTCTCGAATAATTTCACTCACGTCAACGAGTACCGTTGTCGCAACAAATTCTCTTGTGGCAACTTCGACAGCAACAACCACTGTATCAACTGATACTTCAGTCGCTACGAGTACTAATGGTACTCTGAATTCAGATATACTACTCACTTCAACATCAACATCAAACACTGATGTATCAACAAGTACTGCAAGCACAACAAATTTTTCTGTATCAACTGATGCGTCATCAACGCCAATAGTATCAGCCACTACTACTGATACTACAGCTTCATCAACTCCTGTACTACCACCAGCAGTACCACCTGATGTAACAACACCAACAACTACTCCAGACAACTCAACGCCTCCTGACTCAACAGGATCTACAACACCATAGTACTCTTACTGAATTTCGTAGGTAATAGAGACGTTATCAGTAACTTTTTGTTGACCTGCAGGGATTTGTGGAGCAACTGCCTTTGGCGATGCAACTCCAACACTATCCATGGCATACATAACAGGTTGTGGATATGAACTATTATCTTCAGAGAAATTGACAACTCTGACAAGATGAACACCAAGTTGGCTCGCTAACGTATCTGCTTTAGCTTTCGCATCTGCAATTGCCAAAGCTCGTGCTTGTGCTTTCACTGTATCTGGATTATCTACAGAAAATGTAAGACCATTTATATTTTCGACTTGGAGAGAGCCGATAGAAGCAAAAAGGTCTCCTGCTTTGTCGAGATTGCGAATCTTTACTGTAACCGTCTGACTAACTTCATATCCAGTAAGTGTTTGCTTGCCTGGTGGACAATACGTTGGTGTGCCGTCAGCTGAAGCACTAGCTGGGCATACAGCATTTTGATATTCATAGTGTGGGTTGATATTGTATGAGGTAGTTTGTATATCTTTATCAGCAACGCCACCGTCACGAACTGCTTTAAGTGCAGCATTGATCTTATCAGTAGCAGATGATTGAGCGAGAGTCACTGTCTTTGCAGTTTCGGTCACACTAAATGAGAATGTAGCAACATCAGGAACTGCATATGTATTCCCTGTACCAGAAACAGAGATGGTGTTACTTGCTGGTATACCTGAACCAATATACGCAATAGACTTTAATTGACCAATGGAAAGTGCTGCGAGATAGACGACGAGTAATACTCCTACTGTTATACCGATCTGCCAAGCTCTTTTTTGTAAATTCATAGAATGATATTGATGATTAAAATAGTTTTATTAAAATAAATGCTACATATATTTTACCATATTACATGCACACATCGAGTAAATTCTCAAAGAGACATAGAACGGTCATTGGTCCTACCCCGCCAGGAACTGGTGTTATAGCGCCCGCATCCCCAATTATTTTCTGGACTGGGAGAAAATCAACATCACCGACCAATCGAGCTTTACCTGTTTCAATATGTACCTCACCGTGACGACTGAGACCAATATCGATAATTATTTGACCAGGAGTAACATGTTGAGCTCGTATGAGATTTGGTTTACCAACTGCGGTAATAATTATATCTGCACCTTTAGTCTCTTTCACCAAATCAACAGTCTTACTGTGAGCCACAGTAACATGTGCCCCTGTATGTGAAAGAAGTTGTGCGATTGGTTTACCGACGAGTTGTGATCGTCCGACAACAGTTATTTTTTTGTCTGTAGTTTGTATATGGTAATACTGTAATAGTTCAATTACTCCTCGCGCTGTAGCAGGTACAACGGCATTTGGCCTTCCCAAAGTCAAAAGCTCTACATTAGTAGCCGTAAGACCATCGATATCTTTACGAGGATCGATGGTATTGATCACGGAATCACGATTCATATGTTCTGGTAAGGGTAACTGAACGATGATACCTCTCACAGAAGTTGTATCATTGAACTTTTTTATCTCAGCAATCAAATCATCTTGAGTAGTTAACTCTGGAAGGTGAATATGATGTGCTTTCACACCAACTTTTTTTGCAAAAGCTATTTTTGCTCCAATATACGCCGTAGAATCTGGTCTATTCCCCACTTGAATGATAAGGAGCTCAGGTGTGGGTAGAATCTCCTTAAATTTTTCGATTAATTGAGGTAGACGTGCATCTCGCACTGTAGTGCCTGATAATATTTTTGCTGACATAGATATACGGTAACACAAAAACCTTGAACTTCAATCTCCTTATTTGGCCGACCATCGTGCAAAGATACCGCACGGCAACAATCGTACTTCTTCTTGTATGGTATTACCTGTCTTTTCTTTAGCAGATTCCTGAATAGCCAATTCACCTATCTCAACATTTCCCCCAAATTTTTCTACAAGTGGTAACAGATTATTTCTATACGCCACCGCAGAATAGCCCGCTGAATAGCCATTGATCAAAAAGAATAACGGTTTGTCAGTAAGCAAAGAGATGCATTCCTCTACAAGCTTCAGGAAATCATCCTCTATCTTCCATACTTCATTTTGAGGACCATGACCAAACGCAGGTGGATCCATGATAATACCATGATATTTTCTACCTCTTTTTATTTCTCTTTTGACAAAGGCGCGCGCATCATCAAGTATCCAACGAATAGGTTGATCTTTGAGGCCAGAAAGTTCTGCATTATCTCGAGCCCATGTGAGAGCTACTTTTGAGCCATCGACATGAACAACTTTCGCTCCAGCTTGTGCACATGCAAGTGAAGCGCCACCTGTGTATGCAAAGAGATTAAGGACTTCGATGTCTGTTTTCTCATCACCTTCTCCTTTTATTCCTTCATTCTGTATTCTATATTCCTTGATGACTTTTCTCATCCAATCCCAATTAGGTGCTTGCTCAGGAAATATACCGACGTGCTTAAATGCAGTTGGCTTGATATAAAATTTTAAATCAGCAAATAAAATCTCCCAACGATCAGGAACTGTTACTTTCAATTTCCAATCTCCTCGTTCATTTTTTGTCACTACTTGTGTATCAAAGAGTGCGTCAGCTTTTTTCCATTCTGCGGGAGGTAACTTCTTCTTCCACAATGCTTGTGGATCAGGACGTGACAAGAAAATCTTGCCAAACCGCTCGAGTTTTTCTCCTTCTCCAGAATCGATAAGCTCATAATCTGATGAAGCGTTAATTGTAAGGATTTTTGAATTTTCCATTTTTTATACTCTATATTTCTTTAAGACATAAATCGAACTACCAAATAATAGTGTAGAGATAGTTGCTGAAACAAGACAATACTGACACCACGAATGAATCAAGAATGCTTGAGCTCCGACAAACCATATCGACATGACAAATCCAACTATTGTGACCAATAACACTGCTCGGAGTGACGGCTCATGTTTTCCTTCGATGTGAGCAAAAAGTCCAATAGAAATAAGGAGATAATACACCATTCCCAAAAGTGCAACGGGGATACCAAACATAGTTGAGTATGGACTGGTAAGTACTGTCTCACACCCTGCTGTAGTGCACGGAGGAATAACATTACGAAAATGTTCAATTGTCAGAAAAGAAGCATCAGTAAAGCCTATGAGAGCAATGATGAACAATACAATAACTATTTTAGTTGGAACTTCCTGAAGCGGCCGCTTCAATAAGTGCTTTAAATGCATCATAATTTTGAGGATTAACGATTGCTTTTCCATTTATGAAGAAGGTTGGGGTTGCATCGATACCGATAGTTTGACCCTCCGCCATATCAGCTGCCACTACTTTTTTTACTGCATCACTATCAATATCAGCCTTGAACTTAGTCATGTCTAGGTTGAGTTTTTGTGCATATCCATCCAATATATCGTGCGCATCAGGTAGATCGCTCCAATCTTTTTGATTTGAGTAAATAAGATCAAACATCCCCCAGAATTTTCCTTGCATAGCTGCTGCCTCAGATGCTTGAGCTGTTATAGGGGCATTGGCGTGTTGTGGTAGTGGAAAATGTCTGAATACAAGTCTCACTGTTGTTGATGCTTCATCAGTCAGACGTTTGACCAAAGGATAGTACGCACCACATGCAGGACATTCGAAATCACCATATTCAATCATGGTAACCGGCGCATTAGGTGAGCCCAAGATATGATCAGCAGAAGTCACTGGTGCAGGTGAGGAAGTTAGTGTTCCGTTTGTAGCAGATTTACCCATTGCTACAGCCAAACCCCAGATAATAAGGCCAAGGATAATAATAAAACATGCCCAAAATATAATACGTTTGATGTTCATAGGGATGTATTGTATCAAATTATGAGCATGGCGTCACCAAATGAATAAAATCTCATTTTTTCTCTGATAGCTCGATCATAGAGCTCACGCCATGATTTTTGTGCATTTTTTGATTGAAGAAAAGCATCGACAAGCATGATGAGAGACGTATGTGGTAAATGGAAGTTAGTAAGTATGGCATCAACAATCTTGAACTCATACGGTGGTGTAATCATGAGAGATGTCTCTCCGGTATACCCTTCTCCTTTAAGGATATATTCTGCTGTTGCTTCGAGTGTACGTGTAGCTGTGGTACCAGAAGCAACAATCATCTTGTGCTCCTTTTTTGCTCTCATTATTTTTTCTGCAGACTCTTCGCTTACTTGTATTGGCTCCGTGTGCAATTTCTTTTCTTGAATACGTTCTGGTGTTAGTGGTGAAAAGGTTCCTCGACCGACATGTAACGTCACCGTAGTTCGTTCAATTCCTTTTGAAGCAAGCGACTGAAAAACTTGTTCAGTAAAATGTAGTGAAGCTGTTGGTGCCGCGACAGAAGAGGGTTTAGATGCAAAAATTGTCTGGTATTTGTCACGAGTCTCAGTTTCATTCAATGTACTTTGTATATATGGTGGTAATGGTGTTTGACCCTGACTACGATATATTTTTTCAAATTCATCAACAGATATATGAAGCCTGAAAGTAAATTCCTCATTCTTTTGACTCACAACTTCCAAAATACCTTTATGGTTAAAGAAAAGCCTATCACCAATAGAAAGTTTTCTATCAGGAAGCCCTTTAATCAGCTCATTTTTGCCTCCGTCAGCCTGACGTACTGATCGCCATTCATTGATAAGAAAAAGCACTCGAACTGTTCCTCCGGTCAATTTCATAAGTTCAAGGCGAGCAGGGACAACCTGAGTGTCATTCAAAACCAGAAGTGCGTGCGATGGTATATAACGAGAAATATGTGCAAATGTATCAAATACAATCTCATCAGTTTTAGTGCTATAAACCAAGAGACGAGCCGAATCGCGAGGAACTGCAGGCGTATGAGCGATGAGTTCTTGGGGTAAATGATAATTATAATCTTCTGGTTTCATGGATAGGATTATTTAATGATGATATTTTTCGCCACGAATGATACTACACGCTCTATATATTTGTTCAATGAGAACAAGACGAACAAGTTGATGCGGAAAAGTTAATTTTGACAGTGCCAGAGTTAGATGTGCCTTTGTACGAACTTCATCATTCAAACCATACGATCCACCGATAATAAAGATGAGGGTACGCACACTCACATTCAAACAAAATTCAATTTTTTGAGCAAATCCTCGGGAATCAAATTCCTTCCCTTTTTCATCGAGAGCGACCACATACGTGCTTGATCCAAATTTTTCGAGTTGAGCAATAAGATTTTTATTATCTGTTTGTTGATCGATTCCTCCGATGTACTTCCATTCACATGGATAATAGTGTGAGATACGTCCAGTATATTCTGAGACAAGTTCAAAACCTCCAAAATCTTTTTCTTTGCCAATTGCGAGGATAATAATTTTCATATAGTAATAAATATCGTGTATACAATTCTTGAACTTATAGAATTCCACTAAACCAAACAATGAGATAAATGCCGAGAATATTGCCAATAAATGAAATGATCATGAGTGCCCAGGTGCGAGTCTTTGAAAATCCAAGCAGTGTTATACCAAATTCATCTGGCAGTGGTGAAGCGATGATAAGTGCTCCCAATACTGGTGATACCCATTTATAGAAACCGACATGGAATGAAGCGAGGAAATGACGCGTGAAAACTGAGCTAAATGAATTCAAGAGATCATCAGAAAATCTATCACGAATAAAATAGAAAAGTACTAAATCTCCGCACACTGCCCCAAGAGCTCCCCATAGAGCCACTATATATGATGGTGCATGAAGTGCTATATGACCCAAAGCCACAGAGGCAGGAGCAATGGTAAAGACAGAAGTAAAAAAAGTCCTGCAACAAAACTAGCTACTTCACTATTTCCAAATAATGGAATGACGCGATCAATAATACCGGCATCAGACAGTATAAGAGCGAAACATGCTCCTACGATAATGAAAAATACATCCTTGGCAAGCTCATGACGAGCAACTGATTTACGCATGGTTTTGATTATTGTTTTCAATACCCGTTAAAGTACTTGATGATTCTTCCTTTTTTTCTTCAGTATCAGCTTGAACTGTTCCTTCAATAATTTGAACCCCAATCCTTCTCTCCAGAAATGTTCGAATCTCTTCTGCAAGGTCAGCATCGATAGGATCAAATATCGTATCCGTCTCATCATGTGCTTTTACATCTTCATGACCAGCTGTAATCATGATGAGGCGACTCACACCAAAAAGACGATGTGAGAGTGTGCGTACGAGGTTTATATCCTGGATCTGACGATATGGTATAGCAATCTCCGTCTGACTAAGCAATCCTTTACGCATCTTCAGACTAAATTCATCTAACACAAAAATGTAGTTACGGTATTGAATGAGTCCAATAATAAGAGTGATTAAAAATAAAATAATACTTCCAAGAAATATCAGTGTATTTATGAATACCAAACCACTCGATATCGTAGCAACAGTATTTTGGCTAATAGCACCGCCGAGTGAAGTGACACCTGCTATACCGAGAGATAATGAAGGTATAAGGAATGCCAAAGCTCCAGATATAATAAACAGAACAAATGCTACGGTAGTTCGACGCGAAAGTAAGAGTAGAAGTGTTCTCCTACCGAGGTGTTGTGGTTGACCAATGACTATCATAATACGGTCATTATATCACTCTTGGAAGCGAGCTAGTAGCTATTGGCACCTTCTATGAGTTGGGGTGTACCAGAGGTATTCTGAGCTGGTATTACTGGAGAATTACTTGATCCAGATCCTGTATTACCTCCAAAACCGGTATCAACAGAATCGTCACCTGCACCTGCTTCACCACTTGTTCCTGGTGTTGAGGAATCAGGTTGTGAAGATCCCCCTCCTAATTGATCGACTACCTGTTGTTGCTGTTCTATATCATTTTGTGTAACAGGTTGATAATTTACCTGATTATCAGTATCAGTAACACCTGCACTCGCTTCAGCAGATGCAAGCTCGTCGCTTATACTATTCATAGTATCTTGTACTGGACCAACATCTGCTCCGAGGGATTGTAACTGTGTGAGATATGTCTCTATCTGATCAATCAAAGAATTTGTCTCGTCTATAAGTGTTGTATTTACTGTCCCAGAATTGTGAATCGTTGCTATGATATTTTGCAATTCAATCAATAACGCATTCACCTTTTGACGGACAGTATCTATTTCCGACTGCGTAGAGGCAGACGTCTGTAATTTCAAAATTGGGTGAGTACTGTTAGGATTTGTGAAATACGTATCTGTCTCTGACACTGCCTCAACTATCGGTGTATACAGACCAATAGCCACATCATTGAGTTGTGATTGAGCTGTATACGTATCTTTGAGGACACTAAGTTTGTCGACTTCAGCTTGCGCCTGTGCTTTGGCATTGAACGTTTGAACAACTGAATTGAAATCTTGTTTCTTGGCAGTATTGTATTTGTATACATATACAGAACCAGAAATAATACCAACCAAAACGAGACAGAGAGAAGCATAGATGATAATTTGAGAAAATATTTTAGGCATATATCTGTATCATATAGTATTGATTATTCAATTAACGAATTCGAGGTACGATCACCTGGAAAAGTGACCCTTTGCCAAGACCGTCTGATGAAAAAATCATTTTTCCGTAATGACGCCTCACGATAGAACGTGCAAGGAATAGTCCGACACCAAATCCTTCAGTGTCCGCAGAACGAGCGTTATCTGCGCGGAAAAATTTTGTAAATATTTTACGCCTATCAGCCGGATCAATACCCATACCTCCATCATTGACTGATACGACTACTTTTCGACGAAAATTTTCTCTCGTAGCGGAGACAATAACCTCAACATTTCTTCCTGGAGGAGTGTAGGTGCACGCATTTTCAAGGAGTGTCTGGACGACAAATTCGAACCGTGGTTTATCTATCTTGGTGAACAATTCCTTGTCTACACACCTCATTGAGAAAAAAATATTTTTCTCTTGAAAACGTACATTATACTCCTCGGCAACCGTACGGATAAATGAACACATATCGGTACGTTCAAATGAATATCCTCCGCGAGAAGCTTTATCTGAATCAGCAAGTTCAACCATGGTATTGGTAATACTGACCAAATGTTCATTTATCTTTCTCATTTCATTCAAACTTTCACGTTTACTCGCATCACGCTCATTTGATGACATATTTTCTATAATCCATTTCCCCGCTGACAAAGGCGTGCGGAATTTGTGAGCAATGATACTGATGAACTCGTCTTTCATACGTTGACTCTCACGCATATCACGAATCAAACGATAGAGTGCATATATCAACAAAAGCACAAAAAATATTGGTATGAAAAGTGTTACAGAAAAATCCATACTTCAATTATAGCGTGTTTTATCGTTAAAGACTTTCATAGAACTGTGATGATTGACAGATATAATTCGTCGGTATAATATCACGCCAACAATAGACCTTTGAAACGGGTCATTCTCTGCAGAATATAGACGTAATCAACCTATATAACATCACACCGTATCGCTTGATTAGCGATACATTTCGGTTGAAATGAGGAAATATGAAAAAACAAATACTGTTAACTGTTTGTGCGGTTGCCGTTGCTTGTACCACACACAGCTATGCACATGAATCGACAAACACAGATGAGTCAAATGGTTTTGGCTTTGATGTGGGGTATCGTTCGATATCGCTCAAAAAGACGACCTACTCCCATGATACCCACCCCGATGATTGGTTCCTACCAAATGCGAACGTGCCCGGATCGGCCGGATCAACTTCTCTCGACGGCAAGGATTTGAGCTACCTATCGCTCGGCATTTCCTGCGAAAGTGAAATATACTCGCCATTCTATTTCAATATCGGTGCGGGCGGATTACTCGGCGGAGGTACACGTGATGACCACCAAAATGCAAATGATCCACGTCCAGCTGTGAATGCAGCCTTCGTGTATTCAAAAGCATCCACATATGGATTCTATGGCGACATCGGCCTTTCATACAAGAAAAAAGGATTCTCTGTGGGTATTGAAGGAAGTATCACTGGCATCGCTATTGAGAGTGGCTGGGACCGATACAACACTGACCAGGTGGCGGAAAAAAAGTGGTTCATCTCCCCTGTCATCGGACCAACTATCGGCTATCAATTTACTGATTGGTTGCAAGCCAAAAGTGCTCTCCAGTTTGGTGAACATTCAAGACAGTTTTTCATTGAACTCTGTATTGGTGCACCAACTGGCAATTAAACCTGATTGAACGCACACGCGGGACTTCTACAGCCCCGCGTTTTTATTTATAAAATTGTCGTTGATACCTGAATCTGGATATGTGCACTCGGTCTGACTATATTTATTTTCTCACTCCAAATATTCTCTGCTCTTCACCTAACGTAAGCTCGTGAACATCATGATCCGGTAAACCATCTTCATTAAGCATAATTTCAAGTAATTCATGAAATAATTGCCTCTTCCTATCCTCTGCATTTAGATTTGGAGATATGTAGATATCATATCCATCGATTTGAGTTGATCGGGAAAAAAATGTACTTTGATCAGCCACATCTTCTGGAAACCAAATGATTTGAAATTGGAATTTTTTAAATGAAGTAGGTTGCCACTCTTGTGGCGTATAGACTTCGAGAAATGTCAGTATATCTTGCGTGTGTTGCTCAATATTATTTTGTTGATATTGATTTTCCCCTTCCATACAAAAAGCATATCATAAACTTGGACTTTCCATTATATTCCCTTCTCAACTAAATCAAGTGCCTCTAGATTTGCAAGGTCAGTAACGATAACCTTAGCCTCGAGTATCGTAAACCATTTAGCGCTATGGAATTCTTTAGGGTCAACATTAAAATCAGAGCCGTCCGTCTTCATTAGAAACCAGATATCAAAATGCTCTTTGCACGGTTGAACTCTATTCTCTATAGGAGTAATTGTTAATAGAAATGGTATGACTGCTTTTTTGAAGAATGTGATTATACCAAGCTCTTCCTCAATCTCCCTATTCAGAGCTTGTAATAAATCCTCACCTTTATCGACATGCCCACCAGGGGAAAGCCATAACCCTGACTTCTTGTGGTGAATCATGAATACCTGTTTTGTTTTTGGATTATAAGGTAAAAAATAGACACACACGTGGCTTTGAGGATTTTCATCTCGAGTAAACTGACCTTCTTTTACTCTCTTCACATACCTATCTGCATATCTACCTCCTTGAGGGTTTAGAAGAAGGATTGCATTGAGCATATCTTTTTGGAGTTGATCTAAATCAGACATGAATGAAGTATACCAAAAGGTAAAGTAACTGTGGTGTGGGGCAATCTAGTTTAAAAAGACTTTGAGAATACTAGAATTGAGCAAATTTTGCTTCAAGTCCACAACGCTTATCATTTACACTATCAAGTGAAACTAGACCTACCGATGCCAGTGTTTTTCCAATATAGTTTTCAGAAGTAGTGGCTGTTGGGTCAAATTTTGGAATTATAGTGTTATATGTTGAGCCACAAGGTAAATCAACATTGGAATACATGCTTTTGAAGACATTATAAAAAAGTAACTTTGTATTATTTGGTTCAAAATTGTAACTATTCTTTATCTTTTAAATTACAGCAATAGTCTTTAAAGCATAATCAGAACCATCCCCTGCGAGAAGTGGAGAATCAAATCTGTTAGCTGCTATATCATCAATCCTCTGAGCACTTCTGGAATATTCATATTGTAAAGCTATTTTTTGACCAGTTTTATTGTCTGAATATTTAGATAGTGTAGGTCTGAATGAATTTGCATCAATAAGTCCTCTCGACTTCAAAGACAAAAGTAAATTAATAGCACTCTGCTTAGTAGCAAATGTAACTAGATATCCTATCAAGCTTCCAGAATGATTTTGAATTTGCTGGTTTGTATTAAATACACCAGAAATAATTGACTCAGCCTCTACTGAATTATTATTCTCAGCTAAATATTTTGCTTTTGCTAGAGCAATGTATGAAATACTTCTGATTGAATTAAGGTTACAAAGTATATCGTTATTATCTGACATAGTAACAGTATCTGTCCAAGCACCACCCTTTATGTAAGTATTTATCCCCGTAGAATAATTTTTAATTATATTTTGTATATTCAGACTCGCTTTTGTTGTACTGGTACTTGTAATATAGTCTGTAAGTTCACGAGAGCTTGTTGCGATCAAATTATTTGCAACACTGCAATCAATTGCAGAATTAACTGCAGGTACTCTTAAATCAGAGTCATTAATTGGTGGTATATCACCTGATCCTATTTGCGATACTGATGATTGTTCCGACTGAACCTTACCTCCAACATAATAAAAATAACCAAGGAGACCAATTATTATAATCACGACTCCCCAGACAATATAGATTTTTGATTTCATACCCAAAGTCTATCAGTCTCAAACTTAAATGTCATTGACCTCACTAATATATTAGAACACAGAATTACGAGGGTCACCTGAAGGACAAGTTCAGAACTCTGAATTGGCAGAAAATTGGGTTTGAACTTGGTCTTTTCTTAGAAAATAAAAGCCTCGCATCACAATTTCTTGCGACACGAGGCTAAGTAACTTACATCAATCCAGCGACCTTTTCTTGGAACTTCGCAAAGTCGGTATAGAGTTCTGCTGGCAGACCGAAGGCTACTGCCCCATCAATGTTCTCCATATCATCATCCCAAAAGACAATCTGCCGTTTATCTATCCCAATTTCATCAATCATCCTTTGGAAAAAGTCTGCTTCGGGTTTCTTTGAACCAAGGTGTGCTGATGAGAAAACCCCATCAACCAACTTTCCGAGACCCCTTCCTTCCACGAGATTAGCCGTCCTATACTTCTCGTTATTGGTTGCAAGGTAAACAGCAACACCCTTTGCCCTGAGGTTTTGAATGAGAGGCAGGAACTGAGCCTCAATTTGTGTGTGGCTTTCATCAAACCAAACATCAAGCAGGTCATCAATGCTCTTTTCCCAACCCCACTTTTTGAGATGTTTAGCCAATTCCTGTTTGAGGTCTGCTTTTCCAACCAAACAGAGCTGAAACTCATTCACAAAGAACGGTGTTGTAATATCTGTGGAAATACCAAAATCTCTTGCCAACCGTTTGCTGAAACGCTCGCCGTGAACAATCATTCCGTCTGCATCAAAGATAAGTGCTTTTGTATTCATAATAAGTAGTAGTTTATCAAGGTTTTTGCTGAAGTGAAAATAACATATAAACCACAAAATGCCAAGAAATTAGGCTGTTTCTAAGACTTACAAACTCCGAACAACTCCGATAATGTAGCCCCTCACAAATCGGAACAAATCAGAAAATAACCCTTACCCTATTTCTTAATACAGCCAAGTAGCTTGGTATATTCCTCAGCATGCAAAACGTAGGCAGGGTCTTTCCTTTCATAAGCCTTGCGTAAGATTTCGGGGTCTATCCACTTCACTTCTGCAACCTCCTCTTTCTGCAAAGTAAGCTTTGATATGTCCAAATTAAGCTTTATCAAGTACACGTCATCAAACTCATTATTGATGAAAGCTCCTCCTTTTTGAACCGACTGTGAAGCGATAGTAAACAAGTACTTGAAATCAGACTTTTCTGCCTCAATACCAAGTTCTTCCCTTATTTCTTTTACAACAGCATCCATAGTTGTTTCTCCTGCCGAAAGATGACCAGCCGAAGAAATATCCCACTCATTAGGATGACTATCTTTCTGTGAAGACCTCTTCTGTATCAAAAGCTGTCCTACATCATTCATTATCCAAATATGAACTGCACGATGCCAGTCGCCATCTCTGTGAACTTCAGACCTTGGCTTTCTTTTTCCTGTAGGATTACTAAGGAGGTCTATGACAGAAAGCATCAGGAATACAACGACAAGTTACAGCTCCTTGCTATTGAACTTGAAGAACACCAGAAAGCAGACTTTGACTACCAAACCACTGTGGCATCAGTGTTTTCTATAGCACGTATGGCAAAAGAAATCTTCAATGGTTCTGAACCAAAAAATAAACGAGTATTTTTGAATTACTTACTTCAGAACCCAACAATAAAGGCAAAAGAGCCAACCTTTACATTGCGTTCTCCATTTAATTTGGTCTTAGAACTGTCTACCAGTCCTTTTAGGGGTCCGTAACAGGAATCGAACCTACTCGGTCGCTGTGCTTGGGTAGAGCCGTATTTTATTAGAAGAAGTTAGTTCGATTCTCTGAAGGTTATCTGCTGTAACAACTAATTTATCACTTCGGAAATACATTTGTGCAATTCAGGATTAGCTGCAAGCATTGTCTTGTCGGCAAATGTCCATGGTTTTCCATCGAGTGTAGTTATCTTGCATCCAGACTCTTCGAGGATGAGTGACGGTGCGGCATGATCCCACAATGCTCCTCCATTCGTCATATACCAGTCCCTTCTTCCTAAGGCGACATACAATGCATTAATCCCTATACCGTAAAAGCTTGTAGCGCACACTTTACCTGTAGAACTAACAGCAATCATCTTTTCGAGTCTACCGATGGTATCTGGTCGGATGTTGCCATTAATACATCCAACCGTATCATCGAGAGATTTCATAACTGAACACGCGATCTTGCTACCATTCAAATACGCACTCTCTCCTCTTTTGGCAAAGCAAAGTTCATCATGGATGGGGTCGTATATCACTGCCAGCTCCACAATTCCTGCCTTTGCACGTGCAAAGAGAACAGTGTAAATGGGAATACTTTTGGAAAAATTTAATGTCCCATCAAGCGGATCAATTATCCAGACATATTCAGCATCTGTTTTTGATTCACCTGTTTCTTCTGAGATGATACCGTCGTTAGGAAATTCTCGCTTTATGGATTCGGTAATAAATTTATTGGCTGCAAGGTCCGCCTGTGTTACCACATCAAGCGCATCTTTCTTTGTGTATTGAACTTCTGCTTTCTTAAAAAACTCCAGAGTTATTTTCCCCGCTTGTCTTGCTACGTCTTGAATAAATTTTTCAGGTGTTTGCATATGATAAAAGTAACACGCCTAAACACTCTCTACAACATCAACGATCTTTTTGTTAACGATCCCTATCTCCGAAAGACTGTGACGGTAGTCATGACCTATTCCCTTCAATAAAACATATTTCTTTGGCTCATTCGCCTTATCGAAGATTGATTTAACATCTTCAGGCAAACAAACCTCATCCAATTCTCCAGCAACTAATATTATAGGGACATGTATCCTTGGTACTGCTTTCATGACATCAAAATTATGCCTATCTACAAGATGACTATAAGGCAATTTGTATTTCTTTGTATCAGAACTTCCCGGTATATCTCGAATCGAAACATTAAAACCGTTTTCCTTCCAATCGACATATTTCTTTTCTTGCAGTTCCTCTTCGGTGAGCGGAGAAGGTGGCATTATGGCAATCACTTTAGAGATTCTTGTGTCTTGTGAGGCATATAATATTGAAACCATAGCACCCCTACTGTGACCACCGAGGATAATTTCAGTGTACGCTTTTCGACCAAGCATATATTCGATAATGCTTTTTACATCATTGAGATATTGTGAAGTGAGATAATCAGATTCTGTGCCATCGCTATCCCATGTTCCCAACGGATCAAAACGCACGACTGTATAACCTCGTTCAGAAAAAACTTTTGCGAGCTCAACGAGATGGTCATAGTCTTTACTATCCAGATTCCCTGGACACAAAATCATCAAACGATTTGTTGTCTCTTGAGGGTAATGGATAATAGCAGCAATATTTTTACCGCTTTTGCTGGATGGAATTTTAACTTCTTTGATTTCCATAATTTTTTTAGCTACACAGTCTAGAACCCGAAACAACCTACTAGGTCATGTTTATCGGGTGCTGTCAATGGGGTGGCTAGAGAGAATCGAACTCTCGATATCGGCTCCACAAACCGAAGTTTTACCACTAAACTATAGCCACCATGTTACGAACGCGTCCCCTACTCTCTTCTACTTGTATGTCGGGGGTTGCTCAGTTATACCAGATTTATGGTTAGTAAGTCTAGCGAGAGCATAGAAGAGCGATGACAATCTATTCAAAAAAGCGAGCGTGGCAGGATCAATTTTGAATTCACCAGCTTCAACTCCAGCGATAACTCGGCGCTCTGTCTTACGCGCGAGAGTGCGAGAAATATCAAATAAAGCGGCGAGCTCAGTCCCCCCAGAGATGAAAAATGTTTTTATTGGTGGCAATTCTTTTTCAGTCCAATCAATCCATTTTTCCATCTCTATTACTTTCTCTTGACCTACTCTTTTATCAGCCCCAGCCACTTCCGCCTGAATTGTGAAGAGACAATTCTGTGTCCAAGCAACGATATCAAAAGGCTTCACATCATCAACAGTCCAAGCAACTTCACTAGACTTCAATTTTGCCAAGCCAAGAAATGCACCGAGCTCGTCCAATGCACCGAGAGACTCCGTCTGACATGAGCTTTTTGATTTTCTCTCGCCAGGTTTTGAATTGAAATCTTTAGTTGTACCAGCGTCCCCTTTGCGTGTATAGAGCATAATTTTTATTATATAATACGTTCATTATAACTCATATTTATCTATTAATAGAAAACTCATATGAAAGATTTCGTCAAAGAATTCCAGGCCTTCATTATAAAAGGTAATGCTATAGATCTCGCGGTTGGTGTTGTCATCGGTTTTGCTTTCAATGCCGTCATCAATTCACTCGTCAAAGATATTGTTCTTGGCTTTATTGCCAACATATTTTCACAACCAGACTTCAGTAGTTTTGCTTGGGGTGCAGTTAAATGGGGTACATTTCTAAACACTGTCATTAACCTACTTATTGTTGGTTTTTCTGTTTTTGTTGTGATCAAAGTCATCAACAAATTAACTGGTGCCAAGATAGGACAAGCACCAGAGGTGGTTAAGTAACTAGATTAATCAAAATTTTGGTCGAAATTTTTCTTGCTCACGCAATAAAATATTTCGATCCAAATTTTGTAAAATCAAAATTTGTCCGCGGGAGAAGACTCGAACTTCCATGCCCGAATGGGCGCTACCACCTCAAGGTAGTGCGTCTACCAATTTCGCCACCCGCGGATATTAAGGAACTTGCACACTATAGCTGAAAAGTGTCTATTTATCAACAAAAAAGGAGGGTTACTGAACCCTCCGTGAAGAACATATGAAAATACGAGACAATCAACAAGAATGGAAGCCAAGTCCCGGTAAACTACCATCACCATGAAAGAGGTCTTGGAATTCTTCATGGTCGAGGACAGCAGGTTTCCTCAACTCCTCCTGATAATACGGTTCGACCGCCGCAATTGGATCTTCGATGATGCTGTGCATTTCTTGAGCCGTGAAAGGAGGCCAATCGCAACGGACAGCGAGTATGCCAAACCTATTTGGGGGAACTTCGTAAAGTTCTGGTCCAATGCCTTTCAAAAACTGGTCAGTGGCGCCAGGGCCAAGATGTTTTTGTGTTACTCCACAATTATCTGGAGTGATTGTTGCAGGACAGCAATATCCTGTTGGACATTGCTTGCATATCGGTGATGTAACATTCATAATTTTTAAATAACCACTGGTTCAGACTCAACTATAGTCCTCCCCTAAAACAAAAACAAGCCCCTTTTGAGGGCTTGTTTATATATTAAAAGTGAAATTATTTTGCTTCTGGAACAACCTCTTCCTTTGCTTCTGTTGATTCTGGTTTTGTTCCCTTCTTAACAACATCTGTAGCAACCTCTTCCCCTTCGTATTTTGCATCCATAACACGGCGCATCTTACGACGAATTTCCTTTGCTGCTTGTTCACGAACGAAATAGAGTTTTGCACGACGGACCTTTGAGCGACGAACGAGTTCGATTTCATCAATCATTGGTGAATACAATGGGAAAATGCGTTCTACACCGATGCCGTCAATAACCTTACGAACTGTGAAAGTTGCACCTGCTTCATTCCCGTGTTTATGCGCCAAAACGAGACCCTCGAAAGCCTGGAGACGGAATTTGCCTTTATCTTCCTGAATTTTCTGCCAAACACGAACAAGGTCACCCGTGTGAATATCGAGTTTCTTGCGTCCTTCTGAACTTATTGGAGTGATTATCTTAGTTGCCATAGTGGAAAGAGCTTATCATAGTTCATTTAAATATTCAAGAATTTCGCTTATTATGCATTATTCCACTCATCTCGTGAGATAAGTGCTTGTCTCAAAATGCGACTTAGTAAATCGACACTTATATCTTCTTTATGCGGATTTGGAATAGTAATAGTCACATTTCCTTTTGTCATATAGGGGTGTCGCCCACCTTGGAAAGGTCCGCTAAAACCACATGCTTTCATTTTGCGAATGAAAACACTCTATGAAACCGGACTTAGCCTAGGCATATTTCTTTTTTGGAGAATGAGGACCAGACGGAACTTTGAAATGAGGAATTGAGAGATTTTTCTTGAATCGAATAATCATCCAACCTTCGATAGTGGTCATGAGGTTACGACGACATTCTTCAAGAGTTTTTCCAACAGCCCAGACACCACGAAGCCCTTTTACTTCAGCGTAGAATTGTTTACCACCATCTATCATTTCATAGGTAGCTTTATTGAGATTGGTTGTAATGTAATCTTGAATCATTATTGAATAATATCAAAAATGACACGCGTCAGATACTTGACAAAATCTGTATTTATGCTACTTTATTTTTAAGTAGTTAAACCGTAAACCATGCCCTTTGAAAAGGCGACTTCACCTATAGGTGGTGGAGGGAACAAATGATTGAAATATGAAAACAATATTGGTATTGGTAGTGGTTGTTATTGTTGGAAGCGGAATATTTGGATACAGAGAATATTCTGCTAACAAATTCAAAAAAGAATTTAATGTCAGCATGTATCCTCGGACTGACATTGAGATTGCTGCTATAAAGCCGGCGATCATGAGACAACTTGGTGCGTCTTTCCGTGATATAAACATTTATGCGGGCGAGATTAAATTCGCCCAAGCCCAAGCTGATTCTTTGCCAGCTAATACTTCTACCGAAATCCAGGCACGTGTCGCAGCACTTCAAGGAATTGCAAGTATGAATGCCTCACTGCAAAATATGGTTGATGTCTACTTACACAAAGTGGATGTCGCTTATGATGCAGATGTCATTGGGGATTGGTGTGAGTATGATAGTTGTAGAATAGATGTAGCTCAATACAGGCCTGAATTAATTGGAGGTCCAGGCCTTTAAAACAATAACTAGCTCGATTTTCAAAAACACCGCGCGACCTAAAAATCGCCCGGTGTTCTTTTTTTTAACCTTTAGCCTTTAAGTTTAATTCACCACCCCGTCCTTCCTCCCCGCCTTTGACCTGTCTGTCGGTGTCAAAAACTTCTTACGCAAACGAACGTTGATAGGAGTGATTTCCAAATACTCATCTTCACGCATGAGTTCGAGTCCTCGTTCAATAGTGAGTTCATAGTGAGGCACGAGCATGAGAGCCTCATCTTTACCTGATGAACGCATGTTCGACATGGCCTTACCTTTACATGGGTTCACGTCCATATCATCACCCTTAGAAGTGTCACCGACAACCATGCCCTCATACACCTCTACAGCTGGACCAATAAAGAGACGACCACGATCCTGGAGATTCCACAGTGAGAAACCAAGAGACTTACCTGAAACCATAGAAGTCATGGAACCAGTCTCACGCTTTTCGATAGTACCAGCATAGGGTTTGAAATCGATGAAACGACTCGCGAGAATACCCTCACCTTTTGTATCAATGACGAAGACATTGCGATAACCGAGGAGACCACGTGTAGGAATTTCGAAAAGAATACGTGACTGATTTTCCTTTGTCTTCATATCAGTCATGATAGCTTTGCGCTTACCGAGCTTATCAATGATGGCACCAGTGAATTCTTCAGGAATATCGATAGTGAGCTCTTCGAAAGGTTCTGACTTTACACCATCAATATCTTTGACGATAACTTGTGGCTGAGAAACTTGGAGCTCATACCCTTCACGACGCATATTTTCAAGGAGAACGGCGATGTGGAGCTCTCCACGACCATACACTTTGAAATAATCATTAGCGGAAAAATCCACCTTGAGACCAACGTTAATCTCAAGCTCTTTTTCGAGACGTTCACGGATCTGACGACCGGTAACGAACTTACCTTCACGCCCAGCGAACGGAGAATTGTTAACGAGAAAATTCAAACTGATTGTTGGTTCATCGATCTTGATTGTTGGAAGAGCTTCTGTGGCTTCATTATCTATGAGAGTCTCTCCAATATAGATATCTGGCAGACCGGCAACGGTGATGATGTCACCTGCAAAAGCTTCCTTAACCTCAACACGCTTCTTTCCTTCAAAAGTGAATAGTTTTGTGACTTTACCAGTAAATGTTTTACCGGTGATGATGTCTTTCACCCAAACATTTTGACCATCTTTGATAGAACCATCATATATACGACATACTCCGAGACGTCCAAGAAAATTGTCATACCCGAGGTTGAATACTTGAGCTTTGAGAGGATGTCCAGCTTGTTCTTGCGTATTGGCTGGTGGAACGTGACTCAAAATAGTATCGAGAAGTGGTGTGAGATCTTTAGACTCATCCGTAAGCTTCATCTTGGCAATACCCTGTCGGCCAATAGCATAGACAGTTGGAAAATCAATTTGAGCATCATGTGCGCCAAGCTCAATGAAAAGTTCAAGAACTTGTTCATGAACAAGATTTGGGTTGGCTGCTGGCTTGTCGATTTTATTGATTATCACAATCGGCTTCAAACCAAGTTCCAGAGATTTCTTCAAAACGAAACGAGTCTGTGGCATAGGACCTTCCTGAGCATCAACAACAAGGAGAACGGTGTCGATAGAACGAAGGACACGTTCAACCTCAGAACCGAAGTCGGCGTGACCTGGTGTGTCGACAATGTTTATCTTTGTTCCTTTATAGTTAACTGACGTATTTTTGGCATAAATCGTAATACCACGCTCCTGTTCGAGAGCGTTAGAGTCCATGGTTCCCTCATCACCGTGTCCACACTGCGTCATGATGGCGTCTGTGAGTGTCGTCTTGCCGTGGTCCACATGGGCAATGATGGCTATGTTACGTATTTCTTGCTTTTCCATGTGTGATGAAGTAAATAAAGTTAATAAAATGCCCTTTCAGGCAATAGTTGATCGATTAAGACTGAGGGATAATTTAAACAAAAAATTGCTTAATAGTCAAGCGCCTCGATAATTTTGAGTAAAAAATAAAGAATTATTTCAAAAGAAAACAAAATATGTCGCCACAAGAATCGCCACCATTACCAAAAATGGCACGACGATATGAAACAACCCTTTCTTTGGAGACAATGCAACATGTCTCTTAAACATAAAATAAATCAGATACGCCACAAGACATACCAAAAAAATACTCAGATCTTTATTTTGATGCCACACATATCTCGCATCAATCATCCCAATGACGGACATAATAAATGGAAGTACTCTTCCAAATCGTGGAATCATAGTACTTCAATTGTACCACTTATTAATTAAAACTGATCTACAATTCCTGTCGCTTTACATGCCTCTTTAAAATCTTTTGGCAACGGTGCTTCTATACGCACATGCTCGCCCTTAGGTGTATCGAACTCTATAGAACGTGCATGGAGTGCGGTACGCTCAAAACCAAGCGCCAGAGGACGATTGGGAGCATAGAGAGTATCTCCTACCACAGGATGTTGAATGGCCGAGAAGTGAACACGGATCTGGTGAGTACGACCAGTCTTTGGTTCAGCTTCCATGAGAGTAAATCGTTGCTTACTTTCTGTTGAATCCTTATCACGACCAGAAGAAACATTTTCAAGTTTCATTGGCACTATGACCGTTGCAAGTTTAGTCCAATACGTCTCAGCTTCACGCTCTACCCCACGACTTCCCCGACTCGCTGAGTACCTACGAAAATCAGAACCACTCCGACCTATTGAGCGCGTAATGGTACCGAACTCTTCTTTGAGATCACCCCAGACAAATGCAACGTATTTCTTTTTAATTGTTCGGTCTTGAAATTGTTTTTTGAGAAAAGCATGACCTTTAGCAGTTTTAGCAATGAGGAGAACGCCCGAGGTCTCACGATCGAGACGATGAACTATGCCTGGACGAATTATCTCTGTACCATCTGGAGTGCGCGTTGGTTCCCCTACATTTTTAGCACGTGGAAATTCCTTGATAACCCAATCAGTGATGAAAGGTCCAGTAGCTCGCCCATCCGGATGTACCATTATGCCTGCAGGTTTATTGATAGCAACAATATCACTGTCCTCATACAAGATAGTTATCTTTGGGAGCTTCATGGCTTTGCGAGGTAAGCTCTGTATGGTCTTTTTTGAGGATTTGTTGCTCATAGCATGAATATACGCTAGTCTATAGCAAAGAGCAAAATTCTGGTCAAAATTTTTGGGCGATTAGCTCAGTTGGTAGAGCAACTCTTTTACACAGAGAAGGTCACAGGTTCGAGTCCTGTATCGCCCACCAAACAAAAACCACCTCTTGAGGTGGTTTTTGTTAAAAGTACTAGAGAACCTATTACATCTGTGGAGCTGATGCAGACTTGTCACAATTCTTGCAGGTCTTCTTGTGTGTAGTGACAAGGTAGATTGCTGAAAGACCAACGAGAACATAAACAAGTGCTTCTACACTTGACCATGAGCCGAGGATGAGGTTAACAACATTCCAGTTGCCACCAAACCACTCGCCAAGACCAACGAGAAGCCAGTTAAGTCCACCGATAATGACGAGAATAAATGCTATTGCATGTAACTTTTTCATAGTATTGTATGAATTTATTTACTAATAATGATTAGAACCTGCCCTCAATTATACCATGCAAAAACAGGAATAAGTAAAAGATATGCACATGATGTACACATAGTTATCCCCTTATATCAGTCCTCCCGGGGGGAATCGAACCCTCATCAAGAGCTTTTATGTTTCCTGGAAACTACTAATTGCACTATTATCTATTGTCCTCCCGGGGGGAATCGAACCCTCATCAAGAGCTTAGAAGTCTCCTGTTCTATCCATTGAACTACGGGAGGGACGGGTCACTCGGTCCAGTATATCCCTTACCTAACAGTACCCTTTCCCCCGCTCGTGCGTCAAATGCACTGATCACTTGTTCGAGTTTCTTTTGGTCAAAATGAACAGTAGACATATCTGATGCAGGCGCGGTACCTTGGGAATTGAGAACAATCTTTGTATCAACATAAACATATGAACCAATACAGATAAGTATGATACTCAGGATACATGTCGTAAGTAAGATGAGTGACCAATCTGCAAACGCATCGTTGCCAACCAAGTTTATATAACGAACATATCCAGGTTCAGATCTCGACCCGGTCGTATTTTTTTTGTGAAGAAATGGTAAAGAAATTTTCATATAATTACATAGTGGTTGATGACGCTGCTGATACTATGAGTAATGACTGAACATCAAAAGTTATACTCCACAGAGACGCAGACTTTATACTACTATTATTACTACTGAGTTGAACATGACTTACTGAGGTGGCATACGGCATGTTTTCAGTGAAATCAAGCAGACGCATAACTGAAGCCCATGATCCGTGTGCACTGAGATGTGCATGTATGTGGCCAATAATACCCGGAGCTGCTCCAGCAGACACATCGGTATCTATAGAGGCAATAGAGAGAACACTACCGGATTGTGTGCCGAGCGATTCCAAATTTGTGATGAAATTGACAGCAGTATCAGAAGAAACAAAAAATGAATTGAGTCGGGCGCGATCTGCAGATGTAGCATCTGCAAGAGTCGAAAGTGATTTTGATTGAGCTTGACCATTTTCTTCTCCAACCACGATATCACGTGCGAGGCTTGCATGACTGACAGAAACTTCTGTCATCTGGAACATATATCCGTATAAAGCACCGACGACGAGTGTCACGACTATGGCAAATATGAGAAGTGGGATGTGGCTGTGGGTATGCTTCATGGGAGTACTTCAGTTACTTGGATAGAAAAAGTGACATGAATATCTTGAGCAAGAGTCGATAATGGAAGATCGACCGTGGCTTTATTTGATATTCCTTGCAAACGACTTTTAAAAGATAGTAGATCTGCTCGAGTAGGTGCTATACCAGAAATAATAATACTCATAACCTTTGTCGTAGGATGTTCGACAGCGAAAGAAGTAAGTGTCACATTCCCTTTCAAGGCCACAACTGCGCGTATGGTGGAATAAAAGAGATCAGATTCTAAAGTCTTTGAAATAGTATCGAGTGTTGATGCACTTTGTGAAAGTTCTTTTTGGGTCGTTGTAATACTACTTGCATCTACTGTCTTCTGAAAAGCTGCCACTTGATCAAGATGACTATGTTCTTCTAATACTGCAAAAATATACGCAGGAAAAAGTGACCCAACTCCTATCATGAATGAAATAGAAAGGAGGAAAAAAAGCACAATCAAAACTAGTATACGATATTCTCGTCTGATATGTTGCTGTTCGGAATATGGTAAAAAAGTGTAACTCATAATCTTTTTAGAGAGCTAAACCCACAGAAGGAGCGTATTCGTATGAATCCGCTTTTGGAATAGGTGGCACATAATATGATGTATTTACTACTTCGCGCCACACATCGACTGCATGTACAGGTAAAATATCTACGACTTTAGTTCGAAGTAACGGTGCTATCGTATCCGCATCATGTCCAATAATTATGACTTCTTTGATATTTGAACCAGTAGCTACATTCTTACCAAACCAGTAATTGTAGACTCGTCGAACTTCTGTAGCTACAGTATCAGTATATGCGGATATATCTTCTCCAAGATACCCTACTCCAATAGTAGAAGTGAAACCAACTGCTTGTTGAGAAATAACATACACACCTGTCTTTCGACTCATAGCATGAATGATAAGCACATCCCCTGATTTTTCAGAAGAAATAATACGCGCAATAGCTCGTGGAATAGTTTCGAAAGCGAGAGGGGTTATACCTGACGTATGCAAAAGATTCATCATATGTTCAATATATGTTCGAGGAACAGCTGATACACTCGCTCGCCACGGCTTATTTCGATCACCAGGCAACACATCAAATGCAAATACTGCATCAGGAGCAGAAAGTGGAATATTTTCTTCGAGTTTAAATTCTATATTTTGACTAATAGCCTTTAGATCACCATACGGAATTTCCGTTTCAAATAGATATGCCTTTTCCTCTGGTATGGACACTTTTGCATATGATATATCGTGCGTATGTACCATATCAGTTAAAATGCTGATTAGTTTTTGTTCGTCTTTGATATCTCCTCCTTCAATAATATCAGGGCCAAGGGGAATGCGTCCGAATTTGGTAAGTTTTCGATCACCAGTAGGACGAGTATACTCGATAAACGATATTGCATCGTCAGAGATATCTATGCCTACATGGGGCATAAGTAGAAACTTCGGAGGTGGAAATACGTTGAAAAAAGAAGATGAGCGCATTAGCTACATTGTATCATATTCTTTTTCTAAAAATTTCCCGAAGGGCTGGTGCTGCAGAAATCACAATGATGACTGCAACTGCAGGGATAACATATTTGTCAGGGTTAGGAATTATAGAGCCAAAACCATAGCCAAGCCATAACAAAAGCTCGGTCCAACCACAAGCGCCGATAATATTAAAACTGATAAATGTCTTGTAATTCATGCTCCCTATTCCAGCAACTATAGGTGCAAACGTGCGAATAATAGGAATAAAACGTGCGAGAATAATAGTTTTTATGCCATATTTTTCATAAAAATGCTGGGCCTCTATAATATGTTTTTTATTGAAAATAATAGAATCTTCCTTAGTAAAAAGTGCTGGGCCGATTTTTTTTCCAAAAGCATAACCGACAGTATCACCTATAACAGCTGCCACGAAGCTTCCGACGAGTAACCAGAGAAGTGATATCTGATGTTGTGATGCCAAAAAACCTGCTGTAAAAAGAAGTGAATCTCCTGGGAAGAAAAAACCAAAAAATAAACCTGTTTCTGCAAAGACTATAGCAATGACACCGACGAGACCAAAAATGGCAATAAGTGTATGAGGGTTGAGTAGTGAAAGGAAAGAAAACATGCGAGGATTATAACACTATTTATTTTTGTGACTGTCTAAATATGCCTGAAGAATCAAAGCTGCTGCTGATGCATCAGAATGTTCATTTTTACCTTGGAAGCGTTCCGCTTGAACGCTTGTCATAAATTCCAATTCTAAATAGACAACAAAACCTCGTGTCTCCAAATCCTTTTTTAGGGATAATACCTCAGCTAAAATCTTGTTTGGTTCACCATGATAGTTACGGGACTCCCCTATGACGATAGTTTTGACTTCGTTTGCATAAGCTATGGTGGAAATTTCTTCGACAAAAGAATTCGAATTCGAAATAACTGAATGAGGTAAAGCAAATTGCGCATCAGGATCAGACAATGCGATGCCGATGCGTTTGGTTCCATAGTCTATGCCAAGAATTCTCATTGTTTTATATTATATTAAAAGGAATTTTGGGTAAAACAGATAATGAAACAGAACGACGAGCATGAAGACATTCTTTTAAGAGATACGCGGTGGTGTCAGTGACAACAAACAACCAATCATAGGCTTTTGGTTTTGTTTTTTTAACCACGTATCCAGTGGAATTTGAGTGTATTCTACGTAAATCAACTTCTTTGCCACTTGTATAACGTATTTGAACTTTTTTAAGACCATTTTCAGTATCAACTACAATGTCATACGGAGCGGACTCTGTCATAGGCAACAAAACATCAAAACCCATCTTTGTAAAAATGGTAACAGCTTGGGCAACAGCGGTATCACCTTTCTTTTGTGTTATTCTCATAATTAATCACATTATAAACGGTATTGCATACCGATGCAAGTATACAGCTGTCCTTTTTAAGGAAATGTGATAATATGCCCACACACGGATGGGTGGCTGAGTGGTTTAAGGCACCGCACTTGAAATGCGACGTCCTCGTAAGGGGACCGTGAGTTCGAATCTCACCCCATCCGCCAAAACGTTGTTCACAACCATATAATCTTCACAAGTGCTATAATTTACCCATGGCAACTGAAGCTCTTATCTCATGGCAATCACCAACTCACCTGTATTCTGAAAAGAAACCTGATTGGTATTGGGTTGTAGGTATTATCACATTAGCTATTGCAGCGGTTTGTATTATTTTTGGCCAAATCATACCTGGCATCTTCGTTATAGTAGCTGCAGTAGCACTCGTACTTCACGCATCTCATCCACCACGAAATATGACGTGTGAGATAAATGACCGTGGCGTTATTATTGATAACGTTCTCTACCCCTTTCTCTCTCTCGATTCTTTTTGGATTCCCCATGATGAATTCCCTCACAAACTTATCTTAAAATCGCGTAAACTTTTGATGCCCTTATTTGTCATATATATAGCAGAAATTGATCCTGAACAAGTTCGAGAGATTTTACTTAAATATATTGCTGAAACCGAGCACCGTGAACCTTTCTTGAAACATGTTTTAGACGGTTTTGGTTTTTAGTGAGTATTCCCCAATTTTTGTACGTCGAATCCTCCACGCAAGTGCTTTAACTCCAAGTACTTCACCGAGTTTCTCTGCCAATGTTCTCATGTATGAACCGGATGAAGATTTCACTTTGAGTGTTATGAGCTGTGTCATGTTATTGTCCAACTTCAGAAGCTTTTCCCATGAATGATTGATTTCTGCTTGTCTGAAGTCCCCAACAACACTCTCTATACGCTTCCTGGCTTTTCCTATCAATTCATATAAAGAAACATTTTCTGTGCTCACATACTCAATTGAATATATTTCAATATCTTTTTTTGGTATTTCTATATCATTAACTGTTCCCATCCTCGAATAATGAAACAATGGCTTACCATTTACTGTTTTTGATGAATAGAGAGGATATTTTTCACTTCGTTTCCCAATTAATAATTTAATTTTTTCTGTAAGCTCATCTTCGTTAACCTGAGTACCGAAATCAGCATCAACGATACCTAAAATATCTCCGGTATCACTTCCAATTCGGAGAAGTACTTCTATTTCATACTCTTTATCTAAACCGAGATATGCTTCTTTCTTTTTACATTCATCACCAATAAGAATTAACAGTAACCCTTCAGCCAGTGGATCAAGTCGTCCTGCATACGTCATTGGGATATGTGAGCCTATTCCCTTTTCATGACGAAGGAGCTCGAGTGCTTCAAGGGGTGTTTGACCTTCTTTTTTGTATGTTAGAACGAAATCCGTTTCATTCATATTCAATCTCGGATATGTTATTTGGCGAGTTCGGCGTCGATTTCTTTAGTAATATCCTGTATGGACGAATTTGCTTTAACTAAAAATTTACTTACGCCGAGACCTTTGGCGAGATCAAGATCACTTGTTCTGCTCAGATTTGACAGGACTATGCGAGGTATTTTTTTAAGTTCCGGATCGTTATATATAGCTTTGAGCACATCAAAACCATTCATCTCACCCGGCATAAGAATGTCGACAATAATAACGTTTGGCCGAAACTGTCTGAGTGTCTCGAGAGCCTCTTCAGCGTTTTTTACATGGGTAAGATCATACCCGTGCTCGCGCAATATCTTGCCGAGAATAGAAGCGAGGAGTGCATCATCTTCGATCCAAAGTATTTTCTTATTCATATACACAATTGTACCACCTTTTGTGCCTCTCTTTCATGCCGCTCGAACCTTTTTTCAAGGACAATCCTCGTCTGGAGGCAACCGGAATTGAACCGTTTAGGGTATCCCCACCCCTGTCCCCACGGCGGGGATAGGGTGTGTTTGCCAACCACCCTTTATTCACAATCGTTTTTCGTGGTTTTGCCTCTTGGCTCCACCCCCGAATTCGGTCGGTTTCAGTCGGCTCGCGCGGCTGCTGTTCAATTTATCAATTGTAGCCGCGCTCGCCGAAAACCTCCCTCATCGCTCACGCGAACACGAGTTCATCGCGGACGGGTTGGGTCTTTTTAGCCGTGAGGCGAAATTTATTTTTTGGGAATTGGAATTTCCAAAACGAAATTTTCAACTTTGCAATTGGCGGGCGGTGCGTTTTGATCCCCCGATTGATAATTATCATACGCATGGGCGCTGTAATTCTGATTCACGACAATTTCGGACTGAAAGGTGATTGAGGTTACGGTTTCTGAAAGCCTGCCACGCATCCAGAATCTGACGGACACTTTTATTTCTCCGTTTGGTTCTATTTCAGTAAGAGGCTCGGGGGAAGAACGTGTTGAGCGGATTCCTATAAGCCCGGAATCGTCGCACCCAAATTGTGTTCCGTCTGCTCCGGTCATTGAGGTGAGCAATGGGCATGGTTTCATAAAACACACATCGTGATACATAGCGACGGCAATTGAATTTTTACCGCTCTTGTTTTGAAGCGTTAGACCGACGGAAAAAGTGCCGTCATTCAACCTTAATAGGCTATCAAGGACGACGCAAAGATTTCCAATTTGCTTCGTGGGGTTTGGAATTTCGTTCGGGTTTAACCCTGTCGAATCACTTGTTTTTGCTGGCTGGGACAAAAATTGTTGAACGCTATCGTCGCTTACAAATTTTGCCTTGGCCGCGCCAACAACCACGGCGGTTTCTGTTGTGATGATTTTAACGGTGAGATTGATGTTCGTGCCGATGGGGATGATGTTACCGATGATCAAGGCGTCCACACCGGCAAACTTGCCGAGTTGTTTGGCGTTTTCCGGGTCAACAAGACCGGTCGCGGTCAATTTATGCTCCGCCAGAATGCTTTTCAAATTGGCACGATCTAAAACCGCGAAATCGCGTTTGTTCATGACAAAATCCACTGTCAATTGCTCGGCAATATATTTGCCAAGCTCGCTTGAACCTCCCTGCAAATCGGTAAAATCCAGCACGGCAATCTTTTTATTGCCGTTGGCTGTTATTTTGGTTGCGAGGTCTTCGGTCAATTTGGGTAGTGCGGTGTCCATGTCCTGCGCGTTGGCAATGAAGGCGCACAAAATGGAGCAAAGTGTTATCGCAACGGGATGCAAAGGTTTCATATCAGTTCAATGACATTTTGGTATCGCTGGCAATTTGTTTGATGAGCCGGTCTTGGGCGGCGGCGCGGGCGACTTCCTGGGTAAAGCCCGGCCCTACCGCCGTGAATGTCCATGTTTGACTGCTGCCTTGACCGGCCACCGGCACAATGTTTACGTCGAGGCGCATGGTGGCGGTGATGACGTTGTCGAGCGCGGTATTTTGTGAATATTGAACAACTTCCCGCGCCAGCACGAGCTCGTTCAAAGAATGAGCGAGATCAAGTTTCTGAAACAGCTCGCTTGAACGTGCAATTGCATCATAGATCAGACCGTCGGATATGAAAGCCGTTGTGAAAAAAGCAGGGAAAATTTGGACTGATTCATCTTGAAAACGGTTGGCAAGGGCGGTGTTGACCGCTGAATCCAATTTCCCATTTTCATCTGCTACAACTATGGCCACGCCTTGTTTTCCAGTTTGCTGGTTAAGTCCGCCATTCAAATATCGCGCCTGAAATTGGGCGCGTTCGTTCGCTTCAGTCTGGGAAGCTTGCTGCGCCACCGTCGGCACCGTCAAAATTGATGCCGGTGGTATTAATACATTCTGACGAATACCAAATCCCTGTGTGCTGTTGATGAGCAGAGCAATAACAGAAAACACCACGACGAAAACGGTCACTTGTTTGGAGTCAATCGCGTTCATGTTTTGGGGAAGTCGCGTTGGAGAGAGATTGCTAAAACTGGAATCAAGCGCAAGAAAAAGTGGTAGAAAATAAATGTGGTATAATTTTTTCGGATTTTGGAACCTCGTTTCTAAACGCACCTCTATTACCTTGGTGGCTCGTAAAAAGCGCATGTCGCCAATTGAAAGATACTCTCGCCAAATACAGGTCTGGCGAGAATATCGTTGTGGAGTGGGGGTTCGTTTGGAATATGACAAAGCAACTTGTCATAGGCGTGCGTCAAGTGTGGGGACAGGAAAATCCTTTCGGCCTTTCTCATCACGACCGCAGGCATCATTTATACACCATTGGCAAAAGTGGCGCTGGTAAGACGACCCTGCTTCGCAACCTGATTCTTCAAGATATTGAAGCCGGACACGGTGTCGCTGTCATTGATCCGCACGGTGACTTAGCGAATGACCTGTTGGATTACATGCCACGCCATCGTATTGAGGACGTGGCATATTTTAATCCTGCCGACATGGAACACCCGATTGGCTTCAATCTTGTCGGTGCCACCCCGCCCGATGAACGGCACTTGGTTGCTTCTGGCGTTGTGGGTGTGTTCAAAACAATCTGGCCGGAATCTTGGGGGCCACGTTTGGAATACATTCTTTACGCCGCAGTCGCTGCTCTTTTGGATTGCGAGAATGTGACGCTCCTGGGTGTCCAACGAATGTTGTCCGATGTCCGCTATCGGGCGTGGGTGGTAAAGCAAATCAAAGACCCAATAGTGCGGTCATTTTGGGTGAATGAATTTGAAAATTATGACAAACGATTTCTGAACGAAGCGATTGCCCCAATCCAAAACAAAGTCGGGCAACTGCTCATGTCACCACACGTCCGTAATATTTTGGGACAAGTGCGGAGCCGGATAAACGCCCGCTTCATGATGGATAACGGTCGCATCTTCATTGCGGACGTGTCTAAAGGGAAGCTCGGGGCAGACAAATCGAATCTGTTGGGTGCAATGCTCGTCACGCAGTTCCAACTTGCCGCCATGTCGCGGGCGGATATTCCAGAAGAGAAGCGCCGGGATTTTTTCCTCTACGTTGACGAATTCCAGTCGTTCGCATCGGACTCGTTTATTTCCATTCTGTCAGAAGCACGAAAATACCGTCTGTGTCTTACGCTCTCGCATCAATACATTGACCAACTGCGCCCGGAAATCAGGGATGCGGTGTTTGGCAATGTCGGCTCAATGATTGCCTTTCGCGTTGGGCATCGGGACGCCAAAGTGCTGGAGCAAGCCTTTGGCGAGACCTGGCGGGCAAGCCAATTCACCGGCCTCGGCAATTACGAGGTATGCGCGAAATTGCTTGCCGATGGGCAAGACTGCGAGCCATTTTTAGGGAAAACCCTGCCGCCGATTGGGAAGCGGCAGGGTCGGCGGGAAAGAATTATCCGCCGGTCGCGTCAGAAATACGCGGCACAGAGGCAAACAGTAGAGGATAAAATTAAACGGTGGCTGCGCAGTTGAAATGCAAACGTGTATTCCATTAAAGGCGAGACAGTGGTTCAAATTCAGAACCCCCGTGAATTGGGTGGTTTCAATTATCGTGTTTGTTCCGTTGGTTTTTTTACTGCAACACATTCTCCCGTTTTTGATTGCCGATACAATTGCTCTTGCTGCCGTATTCTGTCTTTTCTTTTTTTATCTGCACAAGCGCGCGATTGCCATCGAATGTCCGCACTGTCACAACTACATTGAGACAAATACGCCGTGGATTTGCGGGAATGTGGACAAGCATTGCCGTAACGATCAGGTTGATGACTTTCCATTTATTCACCGCTGCCAGCATTGCGGATTCATACCCAAAGCCTATCAGTGTCATCACTGCGGTAAGTTGATTTTTTTAAGTCAGGATAAACAAACAGCGGGCTTTGCGAAATGTGCGGACATTCCGGTTAAATCCAAGTCGGATAAACCAGACCCAACAGTGGGAAAAGCCGCCAAACAAAATGCTGAAAAAAACGATTTGCTGCATGAGTTGGAGGTGACGAAAATCAAAGGTGAGATTAAAAAAGAAAAGTCAAACCTCGAACCGCCTAAAATGAAATCTCTCGAAGATAAATATCGTGAAATGGTCAAAGACGACGATGATGCTCGAAAATTAGAATCCGCCATTGAGGAAGAATGTAAAAACGATCCTGAGGAACGCGCCAAACGACTTGCTCTTCTAAAAGCTGTGCTGAGAGAAAATTCATGAAAATGAAACCCCGCTTTTTAGACGGGGTTTTGTTTAAACGACGCGGTTATGCGTGCGTTGGGACCAATCGAGGGTCGCAGTTTTCTGAATACTCACGCTGCTCGGCGAGTTTGAGATACATTTCCATTCGCTCGTTAAGGTCGCGGTAGGCAATGTAACGAAACGCATCACCTTCGGCTTTTGGCATTTTGGCGGCGGCTCGTTCAATGAGTCGCAATGTGCCATGTGCGGCAAGATTGCCGTGAATGTGCAATTTTATCATCTCATCGTCGGAATCAAACGGATAGCCAAGATTGGCTGCTCCATTGAGGTGAGGGAAAATCTTGTGATAGATTTCCCGTAGGATGTGCGCCGTGAATAATTTACGGCGGATGTTTGCAAAGAACTTCATAATGCTCCTTTTGTTGACAGTTAAAGAAACCAATCACTTCGTGTGACGGGCTTCGGCGAACTGCCAACGTAGCGGGGAAAGACCGGTAGAAAACTGGCGGGCATTATATCATGTCCAAGAGCTTTCTGTCAAAAGTGCGGCATGAATGACGGCATGATTTAATGGTAGCTGGAACAATCTCGTTCCTTACACCCTCAACAAAGGAGCTACCATGTTTGATGCAACCAAAGTTGCGCCCAAATTTTCACTTGGGCATACCGTGGCAACGCCAAACGCGCTTGCCAATATTCCCAATGACGAAATCCTCAATGCCATGTCCCGACACGTTCGGGGCGATTGGGGAACACTGGACGCGGAAGATTTGCAGTCCAACGAACGTGCATTGCAGTTCGGCGGGCGTCTTTTTTCCTCGTATCTCTCAAGCCAAAACGTAAAGTTTTGGATAATCACTGAATGCGACCGCTCGGTTACAACCGTGCTGTTGCCGGAGGACTACTGATGAGCAATTGGATTGATTTCAAAGAGCTTCGCGCGAAGCTCACATTTGAACAAGTGCTCCGTCATTACGGAGTCGAGATCAAACGCAGTGGCAATCAGCATCACGGCTACTGCCCGCTACCGAATCACAACGGCAAACGAAATTCGCCATCATTCTCGGCAAATCTGGATAAAGGCATTTTCCAATGCTTCGGCTGCGGGGCAAAAGGCAATCTTTTGGAATTCGCCGCCCTGATGGAAAAAGTTGATCCGAAAGACGGCGCGGCCTTCCGCAAGGTGGCTGGCGAATTGCAAAAGCGGTTTTGTCCTCAACTTGGCGACAACGCTCATGCAGCGCCAAAACCTGCCGAAAAGCCAGTCAAGCCGGTAGCGGAAGAATTGCCGGTTGTCGTAAACGCCCCTCTGGATTTTGAACTCAAAGGGCTGAATCGCGAACATCCGTATTTGCTAAATCGGGGATTCACAAAAGACACGATTGATCACTTCGGCCTGGGTTTTTGTTCTCGCGGTTCGCTCAAAGACCGGATTGCGATTCCATTGCACGATCACACCGGCACGCTCATTGGCTACGGTGGTCGGGTCGTGGACGATGCGACAATCAACGAAGACAATCCGCGTTACCGGCTTCCGTCTAAGCGCGAACGCGATGGAAAAATCTTTGAATTCCGAAAAACGCTGTTTCTCTACAACGGATTTCAGATCAAAGCTCCAGTTGACGATTTGATTGCTGTCGAGGGGTTCACTGGTGTCTGGTGGCTGACACAAAACGGATTTCCGGCCGTTGTGGC
>Ga0208507_1000100_pt1 | contig 70427 bp, 63 predicted proteins | sample CryBogCBH12Aug01_FD_184626 | JGI IMG/M metagenome (GOLD analysis project Ga0208507, IMG submission 184626) | Freshwater microbial communities from Crystal Bog, Wisconsin, USA - CBH12Aug09.1 (SPAdes) (version 2) | ecosystem: Environmental > Aquatic > Freshwater > Lake | place: Crystal Bog...
CGGCCTACGGCCTGCGCTCCGGGTGCTGCTCTGGATCGAGGACTGCAACTTCAGTTGCTCTGTTCCTGTTTCAGGTGTGGCCTACTTCTGCGGAGCAGAACTGGCTAGGTTTTAGAGAGCGGTGAAGTCCCTGGCCCCATCTGCAAGAAGACCAAGACTCCGCAGGCGCACTCGCCTGGCTACACATCTGCACTGGTGAGGCGAGTGGGGGCAGCCATCGGGCTTCCAGGGCTCACTCCCCACAGGATGCGAGCCTCCTTCGTCACCGCCCTTGTACTCGAAGCCAACATCCCCCTTCCACAGGCGCAGCGGATGGTTGGTCACAAGCACATCGTCACCACGATGCGATACATCGAAGGAGCCGAAGAACACCGGGAAGCATTCGACGCCCTTGAACGTCTACAGGGGCTGAGCAACAACACAAGGGACGGAACGCCAGTAATGGGTCCTGGCAATGGAAGTATAGTCATAACAACGGATGAACACGGCTCGAACCGGGCTCATAACCCAAAGGTCGCAGGTTCAAATCCTGCCCCCGCTACCAAACGAACGGAGACCGGAGCCCCAGAGCTCCGGTCTTCACGTACAACCGGCATCTGCCCGGCAGGATTTGGACCTGCGAGTGGGCTGTGGAGGCGCCACTCGATGTGGCGCCGGAGCAGACCGGGGGACGCGCAGCGAACCCGGTTCAAATCGTGACCGGATGCGTCGGCGCGAAAGGCGGATGACGGTCAGGCTTCGAACCTGCCCGGAGACCCCCCAACCCGAACACCAGCGGGACCCGGCACCCCGGCCCGCCCGCCTGCTGCCACCCCCGGGGTTATCGAGTAGCATCGTTCTCATCCTGCCCGGAGCCCCCATGCCCACCGACAACCCGACCCTGTTCACCGCCGGCGCCATGGCCAAGGACCTCGGAGTCTCCGACGCCAAGATCAAGAAGGCCATTGGGGAGCTGGGTCTGGTCCCCGCCGCGAAGAAGGGCTGCTGCAACTACTTCACCGCCGAGGACAAGAAGAAGCTCAAGGCCATCCTCAGCTAGGGCACCGCGCCTGACTGTCCGCGGCTCGGATCAGCCGCCGGGCCACGCCCGGATGGTCACTCCGCCCGCACCCCTGCCCTCCCGAACCGCCGCCCCACCTTCTTCTCGATCACCGCCAGGTGGGCTTCTTCGCCCGGTCCCACGAGGCTGATGGCGACGCCACCTTGGCCCGCCCGGCCGGTGCGGCCGGTGCGGTGGACGTAGTCCTTGGGCGAGCGCGGCAGGTCGTAGTGGATGACGCAGGCCAGGCCGTTGATGTCGATGCCCCGGGCGATGAGATCCGTGGCCACGAGGATGCGGAGCCGACCGCTGCGGAACTGCTCCAGGGCATCCGTGCGGGCGCTCATGCTCTTGTCGCCATGCAGCGAGAGGGCCCGGATGCCGCCGTTGCCCAGCTTCCGCACCACGTTGTCGGCGCGCCGGCCCGAGGCCACGAACACGAGCACCTGGGGCCAGGCCTCGCGGGCCAGCAGCTCCCGCAGGAAGGGGCCCTTCTGCTCCTGGGGGAGGAGGTAGGCCCGCTCCTCGATGGCCACCGCCAGCTCCGCCGAGGCCTCCACGAGGATGTGCTGCGGCACCTTCAGGAAGAGCTCGATGACCTCCTGGACGGCGGCGTTCATGGTCGCGGAGAACATGAGCGTCTGCCGCTGGGCGGGCAGCTGGCGCAGGAGATCCTGCATCTCCTCGCGGAAGCCCAGCTCCAGCAGCTTGTCCGCTTCGTCGAGGACCAGGTGCTGCAGGCCCGCCAGGCTCAGGGCATGGCTCCGCACCAGCTCCAGCAGGCGGCCCGGCGTGGCGATGACCAGATCGGCGCCGCCCCGCAGGGCCAGCATCTGGGGATTCACCGAGACCCCGCCGAAGGCCGCCTGGATCCTGAGGGGCCGGGACAGGTGCTTCGCCAGCTCCGCCGCGCGCGCCCGCACCTGCGCCGCCAGCTCGCGGGTGGGCACCAGGACCAGCACCCGCGGCGGGTTGCCCGGCACCCGGCTGGGACCGTCCTGCACCAGCTTGTGCAGCAGGGGCGCGAGGAAGGCCACAGTCTTCCCGGAGCCCGTCGGCGCCTGCACCACCAGGTCCTGGCCCGTGAGCACCCGGGGGATGGTCTGCTCCTGGACCGGGAAGGGCCGGGCGTAGCCCAGGGCCTGGAAGGCGCGTTCAAGCCCGGGGCCGAGCAGCAAGGGGGAGAAGGGCAACGGGGGCCTCCAGACGGGAACGGCAGTGGACCAGGCTCCCAGTATCCCCGGCCCCGCCTTCATTGGGGCCGCGGCAAACGCGGAGGCCCCGACCCGGGACGCCCTCCCTACGCCAACTGCCCCCGCAGCAGCTCGACCTCGGCGCGGGCCTCGGCGATCGCCAGGTCGATGCGGGTGTTGCGCTCGACCACGGCCACGGCCTGCCGGTGCTGGGAGACCACCTCGTCCAGGGTGGCTTGCCGCCGCCGCCTCCAGGCCGTGCAGAGCTTCCAGCCGATGAGGACCGGGAGCAGCTGCAGGAAGGACCTGTCGAAGAGGGGGAGCACCGCCACCAGGAACAGGGCGAGCTTGACGCCCCGGGCGATCCAGACCGCCTGCACCGCGCTGCGTTGCAGACCGACCAGCGCTGCCCGCAGCTGCTCCGCGGTCTGCCCCCGCACGGGGACCCGGGCCTCGGGGATCTTGGACGCCTCCACCTCCGCCACTTTCTGGAGGGCCACCTCCAGCCGCACCTCGGACTGGAGCCTCCCGCAATGGTCGCAGCGCTGGTGGTGGGCCGGGAACTCGCTGGCGCAGGCCAGGCAGGTCTGGACGAGGGGATGGCCCTGCTGGCAGAACCGCGCATCCTTCCGGGCCAGTTCGCCGCAGGTGCCGCAGACCTGCTCACCGCTCTTCTGCAGGGCGTCAGTCAGGACCAGGTCCCGGTGGAGCACCAGGATGGACAGGGCCTGGCAGTGGACGCAGCGAAGCTCCGCCCCGAAGGCGACGGGCCGGGCCGGGCTGCTCGAGACCGCGCCACAGGAGGGGCAGCGCAGCGGAATGATGTCGTAGGAGGGCACCGCCTTCTCCCCGTGGCTGATGTGAAAAAATTGCAACCCATTCATCTTACAAGCGACCCGCGGCCAGTGTCCAAGCGCGGACGGGACGTGGCGGGTTCAGGGCCGGGGTCCTGCCGCCTGGGCCGCCGCGGACTCGCCCGCCAGCCAGCCCGTGGAGAAGGCGATCTGCAGGTTGTAGCCGCCGGTGTTCGCATCGAGGTCCAGCACCTCGCCGGCGAGGTAGAGGTTCGCGACCTTGCGGGAGGCCAGGGTCCGGGGGTCGATGTCCTTGAGAGACACGCCCCCGGCCGTGATGATGGCCTCCTCCCAGCCGCCGTGGCCCGTGACCTCGAAGCGCAGCTCCTTGAGCAGGCCCAGCAGCTGCTTCCGCTTCGCCCCCTGCACCTGGGCGGCGGGACCGGCCAGTTCCAGGCCCAGGCGCGCGCCGAACACCTCGACCAGCGGGGGCGGCAGGAGGGCCCGCAGCAGGGCCCGGACGGTGCCGCCCGCCAGGGCGTCCAGGTCCCGGCGCAGGCGCGCCTCCAGCTTCGTCGGGTCCAGGGCCGGCTTCAGGTCCAGGGTTAGCGCCACCGTCCGGCCCGCGGCCCGGGCGTCGACGATGCGTCGGCTGAGCCGCAGGACGGCGGCCCCGGCGAGGCCCCTGGCGGTGAACTCCACCTCGCCGAACTCGCCGCCCTGCTTCTTCCCGTCGAGCCAGAGGGTCAGCTCCACGTTCTTGAGGGTGAGCCCCGCGGCGCTGTCGAAGACGGGCTGGGTGTCGAGCCGCACCAGGGATGGGCGGCGGGGAGTCACGCGATGCCCCGTGGCCTCGGCGAAGCGGAACCCGTCCCCGGTGGAGCCGGTGCCGGGGTAGGACTGGCCGCCGGTGGCGAGGACGGCGCAGCGGGCCTCGAGGCGCTGGGCTTGGCTTGAGCCCTTCCGCAGGACCCGGAGGCCCCGGAAGACGCCGTCCTCGATCAGGAGGTCTTCGACCCGCGCCTGGACGAGGGTCTCCACGCCCTGGTCCTGGACCCAGGCCACCAGGGCATCCGCCACGTCCCAGGCCTGGCTGCTGGCGGGAAAGACCCGGTCCCCCCGCTCCACCTGGGTGGCCACACCCTGGGCCTCCAGCAGTGCGATCAGGTCGTGGTTGAAGAAGGCGCCGAAGGCCTGGCGCAGGAAGCGCGGCTCGGGGTGGATCTCCTGGAGGTGGGCCTCCAGGGGCTTCGCGTTGGTGACGTTGGCCCGGCCCTTCCCGGTGATCCGCAGCTTGCGGGCGGGCTTCTCCATCTTCTCCAGCAGCAGCACCCGGGCCCCGCACTGGGCGGCCCGGCCCGCGGCGAGCAGCCCCGCCGGGCCCGCGCCGATGACCACCACCTCCCAGGGGCCCCCGGACAGGGCCGCGGCACCCGCCGCCTTCACCCCTGCTCCCGCGGACCCTGGAGCAGCAGCTCCATGCGGCACCGCTGGCAGTCGAAGCGGCACTCCAGGCGGGTGGGCCCGTTCTCCAGGAAGAGCGGACCCGCAGGCTCCGGCAGGTCCTGCCAGGGCGCCGGGTTCTCGTGCAGGCCGCACCAGCCCAGCTCGAACTTCAGGCAGTGCCGCGTGGTCATCACGCCCCGGCCCTGGAGGCTGGTCTGCAGCTCCGCCGCGGGCTCCAGCACCCGGCCCCCGGCCCGCTCGTAGAAGGCGCGGGCGGCCCGGTTGGCGATGTTCCAGGTGTAGTCCAGCTGGCGCGCGGGCAGCGGGCTCAGGCGCGGCGCCGCGAGCCTCCGTCCTTCCCGCGCCCGGGGCGCCCGGCGGAGGGCCTCCAGGGCCGCGGCCGCGTCCCGGCGGAGGGCGTTGAGCACGCTGGCCGGGACGAAGCGCGGCTCATCCACGGCCAGCTCGGCCAGGGCGAAGGGCGTGTTCCCCAGGCGGCCCAGGGCCTCCTGGATGGCCTGGGCGGCGGCGGCGGGGTCCCGGGGGGCGGCGAAGCAGCCGGTGGCCGTGGCCTCGGCGCCGCAGCCCGTGGGATCCTCCAGGCGCAGGCGCACGGCCCCGACCGGGAAGTCCAGGCTGGCCCGCACGGGGATCTTCCGCTCCACCTTGGCGCCGCGCAGGGCCTTGAGCCAGTGGTGGTCGACGTTCCGGTGCAGCCGGGTGCCGGCCTTGATGCGGGAGGGATCCTGCACGAAGACCTGGCGCCCCGCCACCTCGTTGACCACGGTGCCGGCCATCTCGACGCCGTCGACGAAGGCGAGCCCATCGCCGGGATGCAGCTCCACCAGCGGGTCCAGGACCACGCGGTCCCCCTGGATGGAGCGCACCTGGCCGATGAACTCGCCCAGGTGCCGCGAGGCGTCCGGGCTGCCCATGGACTGGCGCTCGCCGGAGATGCGGTAGGTGGAGAGGCCCCGCTGGAAGGTCTTGGTGGGATCCGGCATGAAGGCGTGGCTGGTGGCGCCGAGGGAGGCCCGCGCGAGCTCCGGCCGCCGCCGCAGGAGGTCATCGAGCCGGCGCCGCAGGTGGCTGACCACGTTCTTCACGTAGTCCGCGTCCTTGAGGCGGCCCTCGATCTTGAAGCTCACGACGCCGCTGTCCGCCAGCCCCTCCAGCTCGTCGGAGAGGTCCAGGTCTTTGATGTTCAGGAGGTGCTTCTCCCGCACCACCACCCGGCCCTCGGCATCCACCAGGTTCCAGGGCGCGCGGCAGGGCTGGGCGCACTCCCCGCGGTTGCCGCTGCGTTCGCAGATGGCGCCGCTCAGGTAGCACTGGCCACTCTCCCCCACGCAGAGGGCCCCGTAGACGAAGGCCTCCAGCTCCATGTCGGCGGCGGCCCGGATGGCCCGGATCTCGGCGAGGCTCAGCTCCCGGGCGAGGATGGCCCGGCTGAGGCCGGCGCTGGCGAGGAAGGCCACCTTCTCCGGGCTGTCGCAGACGGCCTGGGTGCTGGCGTGCAGCGGCAGGGGCGGCAGGTCCAGCTCCAGGAGGCCCATGTCCTGGATGATCAGGGCGTCCACCCCGGCGCCGTAGAGGTCCCAGGCCTGGCGGCGCGCCGCCTCCAGCTCGTGGTCGAAGAGGAGCGTGTTGAGCGTCGCGTAGACCTTGGCGCCCCAGAGGCGGGCTTCCCCCGCGAGGCGCGCGAAGTCCTCCAGCTCGTTGCCCGCGGCCTGCCGGGCGCCGAACTGCGGGCCGCCCATGTACACCGCGTCCGCCCCGCAGCGCAGCGCGAGGATCCCCTGGTCCGCGTTCTTGGCGGGGGCGAGCAGTTCAAGAGCCATGGCTGCCAGGGTACCAGCACCCCCGCCCTCAGTCCGGCTCGGCCCGCGGCTCGAGCCCCAGGACCGTGGCGGCCTGGGCCGGGGTCCAGCCCGCCTCGACGGCACTGGCGAGGAAGGCCTGGCGGGTCTCGCGCAGGGTGGCGGGGGTGTGACCGTCCCCCTGCCCGTCCTCGGCCAGGAGGGCCTTGAACAGCAGCCGCTCCAGGGGCAGGGTCAGCGAGGGGAGCGCCGATCCCCTGGGCTTCGTGGGCACCGCCAGGGAGCGGACCACGCCCTCCTCCTGGCTGACCAGGCCCCGGCGCTGGAGCTTCAGCAGGGTGCCGTAGAGGCGCCGGGCCAGGCGGCCCTTGGCGCCCCGGCTGGAGCGCTTGGACACCAGCAGCGTCGCGAAGTGGTCCAGCAGGGACCGCCGCAGCACTCCGTCCGGGTAGACCTCGGTCAGGAGCTGGCGCACCCAGGCGCCGCTCAGTCGCCCGACCGCCATGGGCCCCCCTCCCTGGCCTGCTTTTTGGAGCGTCGCGGGGTGGGCATCCCTCAACCCCAGCCGATCGTGATCGCCCGATCCAATCCTGATGTGCTCGGAGCCCCCGTGGCCAGGTCCCGCTGCAGGTGCCTCCAGAGCTTGCCAAGGTTGGCCCTGGCGGCCACCCGGTCAAGCCAGGCCTCATCCCATTCCAGCTGCCGGTATTGGCATGCGGCGACACCGATGGCCTGGGCGTAGGCCACCTCGAGCTGATCCCCCGCAACCCAGGCGAGCCGGTCCAGGACACTCGCCTCGGGACGAAGACAGAGAATTGGCCTGCCCTCCAGGGTGGGTACCTCCGTCGTGGCTTCGCCGGGGGCGAAGTTGTAATCCCCGACCGCCAGGGGCCCACTCGGAAACTCAATGGGAACCCCCTCCACCACCGCATGCCGACCCAATGGTTCTGTCACGCGGATTCCCACTGAGGCGAGGTCCTTCACGGTGAGGTGGGTGATGAAGTCCAGGTCCCCCGTGGCGAAGATTCCGTCCCGTTTCCCGACCCAGACCTGGACCGCAGACCCGCCGACGAGCACGGCCTCGGCCTTCAGTAGCTGGAAGGCATCCAGCAGTGCAGCGGGTACGCCGATCGGGCTCGGGGCGTAGTGCCAGCGAGGTCTGGTCATGGGCCCTTCCTCCGGGGGGGGCGCCGGCGGGCGCCGCCCTCCCGGACGTTGACGTCGCTCTCCCCTGAGGCGACGGGGTCGCCCGCTTGCCGCAGCAGGCGGCGCTCCACGGGATCCCGGGGCTTCCGGCCAGCGCTCTCAGCCAGGCGCCTCCCGTAGCCGTCCAGTACTGCCTCCAGCGCGATCGCAGGGCGTGCCCGGTTTTTCTGGATCCGCCGGATGGCCTCCAGGGCCCGCTGGACCGAGCTGGGACGCAGACGCCGGAAAGGCTGTTCCTGGCGGCTCAGCATCGGCTGGCTGACCTGCATGGCGAAGGCCAGATCGGCCTGGGTGATGCCTGCCGCCTCCCGGGCAGTGCGAATGGGGTTGGCCTGGTGCGAAGTCTCCAGACAGGCAGCGGGACGGACCAGCAGGCCGTCCAGGGCCGCTTGCTCCTGCGCGCTGGAGGGGCCTGCCGGGGCGCTCCGGCTCCGGGCGACCGGCCCGACCTGGGCCACGGGCACCAGGGCGAGCACCCGCCGCCCTGAGCCATCCGTGACGTAGCCAACAGGACGCATACCTTCCTCCGAGGGTTGGATTATAACCTTTAATAACCCTCGAACAACCCTCCTGCCTCAGGCGCGGCGCTCAGCCCGGTTCGCCAGCTGGTAGAAGGGCAGGCCCAGCAGGACCAGGACGAGGCCGGGCCAGGTGTAGCTGGGCCGGTAGATGAGGAGGCCGGCCATGATGGCGCAGCAGCCCGTGATGTAGAGCGCCGGGGTGAGCGGGTAGCCCCAGGTGCGGTAGGGGCGCGGCAGGTCCGGGCGGGTGCGGCGCAGGACGAAGACGCCTACCACCGTGAGCACGAAGAAGAGCAGCTCCGCGAAGATGATGAAGTCGAGAAGCTGGTTGTAGGTCCCGGAGAGGGCCAGCAGCCCCGTCCAGAGGGCCTGGATGACCAGGGCCGCCGCGGGCACGCCCTTGGCGCTCAGGCCCACCGCGGAGCGGAAGAAGAGGCCGTCCGCGGCCATGGCCTGGTAGATCCGGGGCGAGGACAGGATGGCCCCGTTCAGGTAGCCCACCATGGAGACCAGGATGGCGCCGGCCATGATCAGCGCGGCCCGGGAGCCGAGGAGGACCCGGAGTGTCTCGGTCGCAACCCGCCCGGCGGGGGCGGTGGCGATCCCCGTGGGGCCCAGCACGTGCAGGTAGGCCAGGTTGGCCAGCAGGTAGAGGCCCACGACCAGGACCACGCCCAGGGCGAGGCTCCGGGGCAGGGTGCGGCCTGGATCGCGGACCTCGCCACCGATGTAGGGCAGGTAGTTCCAGCCGTTGGTGGCGAAGAGGCTGCCGACCTGGGCCACCAGGAAGGCCCCCAGCAGGGGGAGACCCGGCCCGCCACCGGTGAAGGGGGCGGCACTGGGCGCGGTGGGTGGACTGAGGAAGAGGCCCAGCAGAATCAGGCCCGCGAGGGCCCCCAGCTTGGCCACCGTGATGACGCTCTGGACCCGGGCGCCCAGGCGGATGCCCTGGAGGTTCACCCAGGTCAGCAGCACCACCAGGACCAGCCCCACGGCCCGGGCGGAGGTGAGGCCCAGGGCCCAGGGCCCCAGGGTGAAGGCGCCCACGTGCATCTCCGCGAGGCGGAGCGGCGGCAGTAGCCAGCGGGTGTCGCTGAAGAAGGGCACGAAGGTGCCGAGGACGTAGCCGAAGGCGCTCGCCACGGCGGCGATGGACCCGCACTCGATGATGGCGAAGGTGGTCCAGCCGAAGAGGAAGGCCACCCGGCGGCCGAAGGCTTCCTTGAGGTACAGGTAAGGGCCCCCCGCCTCGGGAAACATCGCCGCCAGCTCACCGAAGGCCAGCACACCCGTCAGGGTCAGGAACCCCGTGAAGGCCCAGGTGACCAGGAGGAAGGCCCCGCTGTGGCCGGTCTGGACGATCTCCGAAGGGACGACGAAGATGCCGCTCCCGATCATGCAGCCGGCGATCAGCATGGTCGCCGCGAAGAGGCCCACTTCCCGTCGGTAGCCCGTGGTCATGTGCACCCCTGCCCATCCTGAAGCGGGATCCCACCGTGGGAGCCGTGATCCTGAGGGGTTGGCCCCAGGATCCAGCCAAGCTCCCGAGCGCGTCAAGGCATGGCCGTTTCCTCAGCAAGGAAGGGCAGGACCGCCGCCAGCAGCTCCTCGGGGACTTCCTCGGGGAGGTAGTGGCCGCAGGCGAGAGGCCCGCCCTGCACGTCCAGGGCGGCCTGGCTCCACTCCGCCAGAGGGTCGAAACAGCGGTGCACAGCGCCCTGGCGGCCCCAGAGGGCCAGGAGCGGCGCAGCCACTCGATGACCCCGGTCCCGGTCCTCGCGGTCGTGGTCGAGGTCCACCGAGGCCGCGGCGCGATAGTCCTCACAGATGCCCCGGGCGCTGCCGGGGAGCGCGATGCAGCGGAGGTATTCGGCCAGGGCCCGGGGGTCGAAGGGCGCCAGCCCGGCGCTGCGGCGCCCCATCACCTCCCGGACGTAGGCCGCGGGATCCGCCTCGATGAGCCGCTCGGGCAGCGGGGCCGGCTGGATGAGAAAGAACCAGTGCCAGTAGGCCCGGGCGAAGGCCTCGGTGGTCTGCTCGTACATGGCCAGGGTCGGGGCGATGTCCAGGAGGACCAGGCGCTGCACGGCCTCCGGGTGGTCCAGGGCGAGCCGGTGCGCCACCCGCGCGCCCCGGTCGTGGGCCAGGACGGCGAAGCGGGCATGGCCCAGGGCCTGCATCAGCCGGAACTGGTCCCGGGCCATGACGCGCTTGCTGTAGGCTCCGTGGCAGTCCCCACCCGCGGGCTTCGAGGAGTCCCCGTAGCCGCGCAGGTCCGCCAGCACCAGGGTGAACCGCTCCCCCAGGCGCGGGGCCACCTTGTGCCAGATGGCATGGTTCTGCGGGTGGCCATGGAGCAGCAGCAGAGGCGGCCCCACGCCGCCCGTGACCGCGTGGATCGCCACACCCTCGTCCGTCGGCACCGAGAGCGACTGGAACCCCGGGAAAAGCGCTAGATCGCACGGGCCCATGGTCAGACCTCTGGAGACTGATTCTGGCGCCTAAGTGCCGCTCACCGGCATAGCTTTTGACGGGGACCCGAACAATGGATTGTCGGGACGGGCTTCCGGACCGACATTGTCCCTGCTCTTTTCCGGAAGGAGGTCCCGATGCTCAACCCCCGCCTGAAGGAATTCCTGGAGACCAACCACGTACCCTACCGCGCCATCCCCCACCGGCCCGCCTACACGGCCATGGAAGCGGCCCAATCCATGCACGTGCCCGGGCAGGACATGGCCAAGACGGTGATCGTGGACCTGGACGGGCGCCTGGCCATGGCCGTGGTCCCGGGCACCAAGCACGTCAGCCTGGCCCGCCTGGAGAAGGCCACGGGCGCCAGCCACGCCCGCATCGCCCATGAAGGCGAGTTCCGGTTCGACTTCCCCGACTGCGAGGTGGGTGCCATGCCGCCCTTCGGCAACCTCTTCAACATGGAGGTCCTGGTGGACCGGCAGCTCACGGAGGACGCGGAGATCGTCTTCAACGGCGGGGACCACAGCGAGGCCGTGCGGATGACCTATCAGGACTTCGAGCGCCTGGTCCACCCCACGGTCCTGGCGCTGTAGTCCGCCCGGGTCCGGGCAGGGAGGAGCCGCCGCCGGTTTGACAGCCGGCCCCGGCCCCGCGACCATTCCCTGCCGAACCACCAGGGAGTCCCGCCATGAAATACAACCAGCTCGGCCGCACCGGCATCTTCGTCTCGGAGATCTGCCTCGGAGCCATGACCTTCGGGGGCAATCCCGACGCGGGCTTCTGGAAGGCCATCGGCCAGCTGGGCCAGGCCGAGGTGGACGGCCTCGTGGGCCGCGCCCTGGCGGGCGGCGTGAACTTCTTCGACACCGCCGACGTCTACTCCTTCGGCCAGTCCGAGCGCCTGCTGGGCCAGGCCTTCCGGAACCTGGGCGTCGCCCGCAAGGACGTGATCCTCGCCACCAAGGTCTTCGGCGAGATGGGGCCCGGCCCCAATGACAAGGGCGCCTCCCGGGGCCACATCATGGACTCGGTCCAGGCCAGCCTGGAGCGGCTCCAGACGGACCACATCGACCTCTACCAGATCCACGGCAACGACTCCGTCACCCCCGTGGAGGAGACACTGCGCGCCCTGGATGACCTCACGCGGCAAGGGCTCGTCCGCTACGTCGGCGTCTCCAACTGGTCCGCCTGGAAGATCGCCAAGGCCCTGGGCCTCAGCGAGGCGAAGGGCTATGCCCGCTTCGAGACCCTACAGGCCTACTACTCCATCGCCGGCCGCGACCTGGAGCGGGAGCTGGTGCCCATGCTGACCGAGGAGCGGCTGGGCCTCATGGTCTGGTCGCCCCTGGCCGGCGGCCTGCTGTCGGGCAAGTTCGGACCCGGGGCACCCTCCCCCGAAGGCGCCCGCCGCACCACCTTCGACTTCCCGCCCGTGAACACCGACCGGGCCTGGGCCTGCGTGGCGAGCATGCGGGAGGTCGCCCAGGCCCACGGCGCTTCCGTGGCCCAGGTGGCCCTGGCCTGGCTCCTGGCCAAGCCCCAGGTCATGAGTATCATCATCGGTGCCAAGTCCCTGGCCCAGCTCGAGGACAATCTGGCCGCCGCGGAGCTGACCCTGACCGGCGAGGAGCTGGCCCGGCTAGACGCGGTCAGCGCCCTGCCCTCGGAGTACCCCGGCTGGATGTTCGAGCGGCAGGGGGGTGGCCGGCGGCCCAAGCCCTTCGTTCCCAAGGGCTGAGCCGCACCAGACCGACCTGACACCACCCCGGGGCGCGCTACGTCTGCATCTCCTGCCACGTACCCAGAACCGACGCCCCGCCCCTGGTGGGCAGCACCTACCGGCGCTGACCCTCCTCGGCCTCAGTCCTCGAGAAACCGCGCGAACTCGGCCACGGGCACCCGCTCGGTCTCCAGGCTGTTCTCGATGGCGGCGGGGTCCGCGTAGCCCAGGGCCATGCCGCAGACCACCATCTGCTCGGGCTTGAGCGCAAGCTCCTCGGCGAGGACCTGGTGGAACTGAGTGAAGGCCGCCTGGGGGCAGGTGTGCAGGCCCCGGGCCCGGGCCGCCACCATGACGTTCTCCAGGAACATGCCGTAGTCCAGCCAGCTGCCCTGCTGCATGACCCGGTCGATGGTGAAGATCAGGCCCACGGGCGCGTCGAAGAACCGGTAGTTGCGGGCATGCTGCAGGTGGATCCTGGCCTTGTCGCCCTTGGCGATGTCCAGCAGCCGGTAGAGGTCCCAGCCGATCTTGCGGCGGCGGTCGATGTAGGGCGAGACCCACTCCTTGGGGTAGTAGTCGTACTCGTCCTGGTGCTTCGCCAGCTCCGCGGGGTCCTCGTAGATGGCGCAGATGCGGTCACAGACGCGCTGCCGGGCCGCGCCCAGGAGCACATGGACCTGCCAGGGCTGGGTGTTCGTGCCGGAGGGCGCCCGGGAGGCCACTCGCAGGATGTCGGCAACGGTCTCCCGACTGACCGGTGTGGGCAGGTAGGCCCGCATGGAGTGCCGCGTGGTGATGGCGGCGTCGACGGCGGCGGTTTCCGCGGCACTGGGCTGGTCGAAGAGGTGCATGGTGGGAGTCCTTTCATGGGGGCGGGCAACGGACCAGGGCACCGCGCTGCGGGAGGCCTGAAGGCGGGGGACAGGGCCTGGGGGCTGGATGTCGGTTATACCCCCCGCCCGCCCGCCCCGTAAAGGTTGACCTTGCCAACATCCCGGGAGTCCTGGAATTGGGTTGAATGGGAATCCGGCCCGGGCTGTAGGATGGAGGGATTATGCCCTCCAAACGCCCGCACCTTCGCCTCGACCGGAACCCGCTCTGGCGCCTCGCCCTGGCCCTGCCCGTCCTCGCGGCGCTGGCGCTCTCCTGCGGTAGGGGCGTGCGGCCCGCCGCCGCGCCGCTGCAGGTGGGCGTGCAGGCGGCCGTGCAGCAGGACGTGCCCCTCACGCACGAGTGGGTGGGCACCCTGGATGGCTTCGTGAACGCCGAGATCCGGCCCCAGGTGGAGGGCTACCTCCTCCGGCAGGTCTACCGCGAGGGCGCCGCGCTGCGAAAGGGGGAGGTTCTCTTCGAGATCGACGCCCGCCCCTTCGCCGCCGCCGCCGAGCAGGCCAGGGCCGCCCTGGCCCGGGACCAGGCCGTGCTGGACAAGACGAAGCTGGACGTGGACCGCTACACACCCCTGGCCGCGGAGCGCGCCATCTCGCAGCAGGAACTGGACAACGCCCGAGCCTCCCTACGCCAGGCCCAGGCCAACGTGGATGCCTCCAGAGCCGCCGCGGACCGGGCCCTGCTGAACCTGCAGTGGACCCGCGTGGTCTCGCCCATCGATGGCATCGCCGGCATCGCCAAAGTGCAGGTGGGCGATCTCGTGAACACCCAGCGGGTCATGACCACGGTCTCGACGGTGGACCCGATCAAGGTCTTCTTCAGCGCCAACGAACAGGAATACATGGGCTGGGCCCGGCAGTGGGCCGCCAAGGGCGGCGCCAAGGGCAGCCTCACCCTCATCCTCTCGGACGGCACCGCCTACCCCCTGAAGGGCGATCCCTTCATGGCGGACCGCAACGTGGACATCAAGACCGGCACCATCATGCTGGCCGGGCTCTTCCGGAATCCCGAGCGCCTGCTGCGCCCGGGCCAGTTCGCCAAGGTCACCGCCGACGTGGGCCTGCGCAAGGACGCCCTCCTGGTGCCCCAGCGGGCCATCTGGGAGATCCAGGGCAACCCGCAGCTCGCCGTCGTCGGCGCCGATGGCAAGGTGGACATCCGGCCCATCCAGGCCGGCCCCCGCCTGGGGTCCCTTCAGATCGTGGAGAAGGGTCTCCGTGCCGGCGAGCAGGTCGTGGTGGAGGGCACCCAGAAGGTCAGTGCCGGCCAGCTGGTGAAGCCCGTTCCCGCCGGCGGCGCCCCGGCCTCCGCTCCCAGCCGCTAGCCCATGGTCAAGTTCTTCATCAACCGCCCCATCGTGGCCATGGTCATCGCGATCATCACTCTGATCGCGGGCCTGGTCTGCATGCGCGGCCTGCCGGTGGCCCAGTTCCCGGAGATCGTCCCGCCCCAGATCCAGATCTCGACCACCTACACCGGCGCCGACGCGGTGACCATCGAGCAGTCCGTGGCCGCGCCCCTGGAGCAGCAGCTCAACGGCGTCGACAACATGCTCTACATGCAGTCGACCAACGCCAACGACGGGACCATGAGCGAGACGGTCACCTTCGACGTGCAGACGGACGTGAGCCTCGACCAGGTCAACGCCCAGAACCGCACGGCCCAGGCCCAGCCCTTCCTGCCCACGGACGTGACCCAGAACGGCATGGTCATCCGGAAGTCCACGGGCATGGCGCTGATGCTGATCGCCGTCTACTCGCCCAAGTCCACCTACGACTCCCTGTTCCTGGCCAACTACGCCACCATCAACATCGTCGACCCGCTCTACCGCATCCCGGGTGTGGGCCAGGTGATCATCTTCGGCGCCGGCGACTACGCCATGCGGATCTGGGTGAAGCCCGACCTGCTGGCCAAGCTGGGCATCACGGTGCCGGACATCAACCGGGCCGTGCAGCAGCAGAGCTCTGTGAACCCCTCGGGCCAGATCGGCGCGGAGCCCCTGCCCAAGGGCCAGGAGATGACCTACACGGTCCGCTCCCAGGGCCGCCTCCAGACCCCGGAGGAGTTCGCCCACATCGTCGTGCGCGCCAACCCCGATGGCTCCGTGGTCCGCCTGGGTGACGTGGCCCGCATCGAGCTCGGCGCCATGAGCTACAAGCAGATCAGCCGCTTCAACCGGCAGCCCGCCTGCATCATCGCCATCTTCCAGGCGCCGGGCTCCAACTCCCTGGCCGTGGGCGACGCAGTGAAGAAGGAGATGGAGAACCTGAAGAAGCGCTTCCCCACGGACCTGCAGACCACCGTGGCCGTGGACACCACGCTCCCGGTCATGGAGGGCATCAAGGAGATCCTCTGGACCCTCGGCGAGGCCATGCTGCTGGTGATCTTCGTGGTCTACATCTTCCTGCAGAACTGGCGCGCCACCCTCATCCCCATGATCGCGGTGCCCGTCTCGCTGATCGGCACCTTCGCGGTGTTCCCGCTGCTCGGGTTCTCCATCAACACGCTGTCCCTCTTTGGTCTGGTGCTGGCCATCGGCCTGGTCGTGGACGACGCCATCGTGGTGGTCGAGGCCGTGGAGCACCACATCGAACAGGGGATGCTTCCGCGGGAGGCCACCCTCCAGGCCATGCGGGAGGTGGCGGGCCCCGTGGTGGGCATCGCCCTGGTGCTCTCGGCGGTGTTCCTGCCCGTGGCCTTCCTGGGCGGCATCCAGGGCCGGCTGAACAAGCAGTTCGCGGTGACCATCGCCGTCTCGGTGCTCATCTCGGCCTTCAACGCCCTGACCCTCTCGCCGGCCCTGGCCGCGCTGATCCTCAAGCCCCGGGAGCAGATGTTCGGCCGCATGGCCCGGATCTTCGACGGCTTCAACCACTACCTGCACAAGGCCACCCACGGCTACGTGAGCCTGTCCCACCGCCTCATCCGCAAGGCCGCGATCCCGCTGGCCATCCTGCTGGCCTTCGCCCTCCTGGACGGCGTGCTCGGCAAGACCCTGCCCAGCAGCTTCGTACCCACCGAGGACAACGGCTACTTCTTCCTCAACATGCAGCTCCCCCCCGCCGCCAGCCTCCAGCGCACGGACGAGGTGGGCAAGAAGGTGGAGAGGATCCTCGCCGAGACCGAGGGGGTCCGCTACATCACCAACATCGAAGGCTTCAGCCTCCTGAACCGCGTGTCGGCCCCCTACTTCGGCTTCAGCTATGTGGCCCTGACCCCCTGGGACGACCGGAAGGACGCTCCTCTTGAAGCCGGGGAGATCCTGAAGCGGCTCAATGGGCGCTTCGCCCGGGAGATCCCCGAGGCCAATGTCTTCGGCTTCCTCCCCAGTGCCATCCCGGGCCTCGGCACCTCCAACGGCTTCTCGCTCTGGCTGCAGGACCGCAGCGGCGGCAACCCGGAGTACCTGGACCGGAACCTCAAGGCCTTCCTGGCTGCGGCCCGCAAGCGGCCGGAGCTGGCCGGCGTCACCTCCCTCTACAACACCGGCACCCCGCAGATCTTCGCGGAGGTGGACCGGGACAAGGCCCTCAAGCAGGGCGTGGCCGTGGGTGATGTCTACCAGACGCTCCAGGCCTACCTGGGCGGCCTCTACCTGAACCAGTTCAACCGCTTCGGCCGACAGTGGCGGGTCTACCTCCAGGCCGAGGGCGATGAGCGCCGGACCGAGGAGGACATCGGCCGCTTCCATGTGCGCAACTCGGAAGGCACCATGCTGCCGCTCTCGGCCCTGGTGACGCCCCGCCGCATCCAGGGACCGGAATACACGAACCGATTCAACCTCATGCGCGCCGCGCAGGTGCTGGGCTCCGCCGCGCCGGGCTACAGCTCGGGCCAGGCCATGACCGCGCTGGAGCAGGTGGCCAGGGAGGTCCTGCCCCAGGACATGAGCTACGACTGGGCCGACCTGAGCTACCAGGAGAAGAAGGCCGAGGGCACCACCGGCCTGCTCTTCGCCCTGTCCATCGTGTTCGTCTTCCTGATCCTGGCGGCGCTCTATGAGAGCTGGTCGCTGCCCTTCTCGGTGCTGCTCTCCGTGCCCATCGCCATCTTCGGGGCCTTCCTGGGCCTCTGGCTGCGCAAGTTCGACTTCGGGGTCTTCGCCCAGATCGGGCTGATCATGCTCGTGGGCCTCTCGGCCAAGAACGCCATCCTCATCGTGGAGTTCGCCAAGGACGAGCTGGAGAAGGGCCGGGACCTGGTGGACGCGGCGCTGGAAGGCGCAAGGCTCCGCCTGCGGCCCATCCTCATGACCAGCTTCGCCTTCATCCTGGGCTGCGTGCCTCTCTGGACCGCCTCGGGCTCCGGTGCCGTGGCCCGGCGCATCCTGGGCACCGTGGTCATCGTGGGCATGCTGGGCGCCACCCTCATCGCGATCTTCGTCATCCCCGTGCTGTTCGTGGTGGTGGAGCGGCTGGCGGGCACCAAGGAACCCCCCGAGGCCGAGGATGTCGAAAGCGAAGGGGGGGCCTGAGATGCGCCGACTCGCTCTGCCCCTCCTGGCCCTGCTGGTCAGCACCGGCTGCCTCCTGGGCCCCGACTACCGGCGGCCCGCACTGGCGCCGCCCGAGGCCTTCCGCGGCCAGTCCGCCGCCGAGGCGGCCTCTCTCGCGGACCAGCCCTGGTGGGAGATCTTCGGGGACCAGACCCTGAAGGCGTTGATCGCCCAGAGCCTGGAGAACAACTTCGACGTCCGCACCGTCGCCTGGCGCGTGGAGGAATACCGCGCCCGGGCCGGCGTCGAGCAGGCCGGCCTGTTCCCGGCCCTGGCCCCGGCGGCCCTGTGGCAGCGGGGCCGCCAGTCCGAGTTCAGCCCCAACGGGGGCAAGACCGGCGCCATCTGGGACGTCCATGCGACGCTGTCCTGGGAGCTGGACCTCTGGGGTCGCGTCCGGCGCCTGAACGAGGCGGCCCGCGCCCAGTATCTGGGGGCCCAGGAGCAGCGCCGGGGCGTGCATCTCTCCGCCGTGGCCCAGGTGGCCCAGGCCTACTTCGAGCTGCGGGAGCTGGATGCCCGCCTGGCCATCGCCCGGTCCACCACCGCAGCCTTCCAGGAGACCCGGGACCTCTTCAACCGCCGGCTCACCGGCGGCGCCGCCTCCGCGCTGGAGACAGCCCGGGCCGAGGCCGCCCTGGCCTCGGCCTCGGCCTTCATCCCCAGCCTCGAGCGCCAGATCCAGGCCCAGGAGAACCTGCTCTCCTTCCTGGTGGGCCGTGGCCCGGGCCCCATCCCCCGTGGCGCTGACCTCAGCGCCCAGCCGCTGCCCCCGGCCATCCCCGGCGGCCTGCCCTCGGCCCTCCTGGAGCGGCGCCCCGACATCCGCACGGCTGAGCAGGACCTGGTGGCCGCCAATGCCGCCATCGGCGTGGCCCAGGCCGGCTACCTCCCGACCTTCAGCCTGACGGGCCTGCTCGGGGGCCTGGCGCCCCACGGAGTGGACCTCTTCAGCTCCGGCAAGGAGTGGCTGGTCTCCCCCTCCCTCGCCGGACCGGTCCTGCAGGGCTCGCGGCTGAAGGACCAGAAGGACCTCCGCGTCGCCCAGTGGCAGCAGGCCAAGGCCCGCTACGAAGCCACGGTCACCAGCGCCTTCGGCGAGGTGGCCACGGCCCTGACGGCCTACGAGAAGCTGGCGGAGGTCGAGCGGCAGCAGGCCCGCGCCGTGGCCGCCAATCGCGAGGCGGTGCGCCTCGCCACGCTGCGCTACACAGCCGGCTTCTCCAGCTACGTGGAGGTGCTGGACGCCCAGCAGCAGCTGTTCCCCGCGGAGAACGCCCTGTCCCAGGCCCGCCTCGCCCGGCTGCTCACCCTGGTGCAGCTCTACAAGGCCCTGGGCGGCGGCTGGCGCCTCCAGGACGATCTCCGGGCCGCCAGACCCTAGGCGTTTCCCCCGGCGCGGAACGGACCCGGATTGGCCCTATGCTGGAAGGGCCCTGTCTCTGGTGGTCTGATGGCTGAGCTTGGAACCGTGAATGCCCTGCCCATCCTGCGCCTGGCGCCGGAGGGAGCCCTGCTGGATGGCGGCGGGCTCGGAGAGCTCCTGCTGCCCCTGGCCCAGGTGCCCAAGGGCGCCCTGGTCGGCCAGGTGCTCAACGTGTTCGTCACCAAGGACGGCGAGGGGCAGCTCGCCGCCACCACCCGCAAGCCCCTCGGCCAGCGCGGCGAGGTGGCCTGCCTGAAGGTCGTGGCCGTGAACAAGTCCGGCGCCTTCCTGGCCTGGGGCATGCCCAAGGACCTGCTGCTGCCCTGGAAGGAAGTGAAGCACGAGCAGCGGCACCGGCTCAAAGAGGGGCAGAAGGTCCTGGTGGCCCTGGTGCTGGACGATCAGGGCCGGATGGCCGCCACCGCGCGCCTGGACGACTTCCTCAGCGACGAGGCCGAGGGGCTCCGGGAGGGGGACAAGGTCACCGTGATGGTCGCCGAGTTCACCGAGATCGGGGTGCGCGTGGTGGTGAACCACCGCTACTGGGGCCTCGTGCACAACAGCGACATCTTCAGCGAGCTGACCCGGGGCGAGGTCCGCGCCGGCTGGATCAAGGCACTGCGCGCCGACCACAAGCTGAACGTGGCCCTGGCCGCGCCGGGCTACGCCAAGGTGGATGCCGCCGCCCAGGGGGTGCTAGACACCCTCAAGCGCCGAGGCGGCTTCCTGCCCCTCACGGACAAGAGCCGGCCCGAGGAGATCTACGACGCGCTCGGCATCAGCAAGAAGGTGTTCAAGCAGACCGTCGGCGCCCTCTACAAGGGCCGGCGCATCGCCATCGAGCCGGAGGGCATCCGGCTCATCGACGCTCCCTAGGTCCCGGATGCGCTACGCCGAGCCCCTCTTCCGGCCGCCCAGCGAGGCGGACTCCTTCATCCTCCAGGCGACCCTGGGCTGCTCCTGGAACGCCTGCACCTACTGCGCGATGTACCGCGGCAAGAGCTACCGCAGCCGCCCCCTCGGCGAGGTCCTGGCCGACATAGCCGAGGCTGGCGAGCGCTTCGCGGACGAGGTGAGACATGTCTTCGTGGCCGACGGGGACCCGCTGGCCATGAGTCTCACCCACTGGGAACACATCCTCCGCGCCCTCGCCGAGACCTTCCCCCGCCTCCGGCGGGTCAGTACCTACGCCACCGCCCGGAACCTGCTGGAGAAAACCCCCGAGGAGCTGAAGCGGCTCCGGGAGCTGGGGCTCGCGCTGCTCTACCTCGGCCCCGAGTCCGGGGACGACCTGACCCTGCAGCGGCTCGCGAAGGGGGCCAGCGCCGCGGACCACGTGGAGGCCGCCCGGCGGGCCCGGGAGGCGGGCCTCGAGCAGTCCCTGATCTTCCTGCTGGGCGCCGGTGGACCCGAGCGCAGCGAGGAGCACGCCCGGGCCTCCGGTCGCCTCGCCACGGCCATGGATCCCCGGTTCCTGTCGACGCTGACCCTCACGGTCGTGCCCGGCACACCCCTCGCCCAGCAGGAGGAAGCTGGCCGCTTCGTGCTGCCGGACGTTCCCGGCCTGCTGCGGGAGCTGCGCTGGTTCATCGAGGAGGCCCAGCCCCGCGCCGCGATCTTCCGCTCCAACCACGCCTCCAACTACCTGCCCATCGGCGGTCGCCTGCCCCGGGACCGGGAGGCGATCCTCGCGGCTATCGACGCGGCGCTCGCGGGCCAGGTGCCCCTCAGGCCCGAGTGGAGCCGGGGCCTGTAGCAGCCGGCCGACGCGCCTGACGCCCTCGGCACGGCCCCGGCGGACTCAAGATCCGTTCTTACATTTTGTAATATTCTGCAGAAAACCACGGGAGGCCACCCGCGCCGTCCCCTACATTGAAGCCGTCAGCACTGCCAGCGGCCCTGCCCTCGTCCATCCACCCAAGGAGATCCCATGCACCGTGCCACCGTCCTCCTCGCCCTCGTGACCACTCTCAGCCTGGCGGCCGCCGACAAGGCCCCGGCGGCGACCTACACCTTCCCCACGTCCGGCGAGAAGGTCTACCAGGCCTACTGCGCCAGCTGCCACGGGGCCAAGGGCCTCGGCGACGGACCCGTGGCCGCGTCCCTCAAGGCGCCCCTGCCCGACCTGACGACCCTGACCCGGCGGAACCAGGGCAAGTACCCCGACGCGCGGGTCGCCCAGAGCATCCAGGGCGAGGTCATGAGTCATGCCCACGGCACCGCCGACATGCCCGTCTGGGGTCCCGTGTTCCGCACCCTCGACAGCCGCAGCGAAGGGGCCACCAAGATCCGCGTCTTCAACCTGGTCAAGTACGTCGAGGGCCTGCAGGCAAAGTGAACTCAAACGGGGCCCCCACCCCCTTCCGGAAAAGACACCTCAAGGTAGCCATTCGACCGCTATAGTGGTTCCCCGAGGGTCCGGCCGTTCGCAGCCCTTCCGGAGGTCCCATGCAGATTCCCATCGCCTGCCGCGGCTGGCTTGCGGCCCTCCTGGCTGCGGCGCCCCTGACGGCCCAGTCTCTGCCCGTGGTGGAGAAGACCCTCTCGAACGGCCTGCGGCTGGTGATGGTGGAGCGCCACGACCAGCCCACCATCGCCTTCGGCTGGATGGCCCGCGTGGGCAGCGCCAACGAGGCCCCGGGAATGACGGGAATCGCCCACCTCTTCGAACACATGATGTTCAAGGGCACCCGCACCATCGGGACCCGGGACGCGCAGCGCGACGCGGAGCTGAACGACCTGCAGGACAAGGTCCAGGCCGGGATCCGCGAGGAGATGGCAATCCTGCGCGAGCAGCAGCGCCGGGGCGAGATTCCCAACATGATGGATCCAAAGGCCCGGACGCCGCGGCTCCGGGCGCTCATCAAGGACTTCGACCGGCTGGTGGAGGAGCAGCGAGGCCTCATCGTCAAGGACGAGATGGACCGCATCTACACCCAGGCCGGCGGCACCGGACTCAACGCCAGCACCAGTCAGGACCGCACCTTCTACATCATCAGCCTACCTGCCAACAAGCTGGAGCTCTGGATGTGGCTGGAGTCCGACCGCCTCGCGAACCCCGTGTTCCGGGAGTTCTACAGCGAGCGGGACGTCATCCTGGAGGAGCGCCGGCAGACCCTCGAGAGCCGCCCCGGCGGCATCGTGGGCGAGGCCTTCAATGCCCTGACCTGGGCCGCCAATACCTACCACTGGGAGGTGATCGGCTGGCCCAGCGATATCGCCCAGGTCACCCGGGAGCAGGCCAACGCGTTCTTTGCGACCTACTACGCGCCCAACAACATCACAGCCGTACTGGTCGGCGACTTCGACCCGGCGAAGGCCGTGGCCCTGGCCGAGCGCTACTTCGGCCGCATCCCCGCCAACCCCAAGGGCGTGCCGGAGGTGATCACCCTGGAGCCTGCCCAGCCCGCGGAGCAGCGCATGCTGGCCGAGGTGGAGACCACCCCCTCGATCCAGGTGGAGTTCAAGACCGTGTCCGCGGTCCACAAGGACGCGGCGGCCCTGCAGGCCCTGGCGGGCATCCTCGGCGGAGCCCCGGCCTTCATGGGACGCCCAGGCGCCGGTGGCGGCCGCCCCCCCTCCGGCCGCCTGAACAAGGCCCTGGTGCTGGAGCAGAGAGTCGCCACCCAGGCCAGCGCCAGCTTCCGCGGCCAGAAGCTCGGCGGAACCTTCTCGCTGCGCGCCACGCCGGCCCAGGGCAAGACCCCAGCGGACCTGGAGGCACTCCTCTATGCCGAGCTGGCCCGGATCGCCCGGGACGGCGTCACCGACGAGGAGCTCCAGCGCTACAAGAAGGCCACCCGAGTGGGCCTGTGGAGCCGGCTCGAGAGCAACACCGGGATCCGGGAGACCCTGGCCCAGTACCTCGCCACGGGCACCGTGGCGGACTTCCAGGTCGCCCAGGCCCAAACCCAGGCGGTCACCCGCGAGGAGGTGCAGCGCGTGGCCCGGACCTACTTCCCGAAGGAAGGCCGCAACGTGCTGCTGACCACTCGCGCCGAAGCCAAGACCCCGGTGGGCGATGCGCTCAAGAAGGGGCCTGACCGCCCGAAGAAGATGGAGGGCAAGTGATGCTCCGCCGCACCGCACTCATCCTGGCCCTCTGCGGCTCCTGCGCCTTCCCCCAGGCGATCCCCGCCCGCCCGGAGCAGCTGGCCTTCACCCCCATGACCTTCCAGGTTCCCCGGGTCCGGGAGCACCGGGCCAAGCTCAAGAACGGCATCCCCGTGCTCCTCTCCGTCTCGAGCCAGGAGGCCTCACCCCTGGTGCGCGTCACCGTCTCCTGGCGCGGCGGCGCCTTCCTGGACCCCAAGGGCCGGGAAGGACTGGCGCAGCTCTTCGGCGCCCAGCTGGCCCGGGGCGGCACCACCAGGCTGGAGCCCGCAAAGCTGGAGGACCGCCTGGAAGCCCTGGCCGCCACCCTCAGCAGCAGCTGCGGCGAGACCACCGGCAGCCTGTCCCTGCAGGTGCTGGACCAGGACCTCGACGAGGGCCTGGGGCTCCTGCTGCAGGTGCTTCAGGAGCCCGCCTTCAGCCAAGACCGGCTGGACCTGGCCCGGCGTCAGCAGCGGCAGGCCCTGGCTCGGCGCAACGACGCCGTGACCTCCATCGCCGCCTACCAGATGAACTTCCTGCTGTTCGGGGAAGACCACTTCGCCAGCGCAGATCCCACCGCCGCCAGCCTGGAGGCTCTCACCCGGGAGGACCTGCAGGCCTTCCACGCTCGCCTGCTCCACCCGGCCAACCTCGTGGTCACCGTGTCCGGCAAGCTCGACAGGAAGGTGATCCTCGACAAGCTCAACGCGGGGCTCGGCGCCCTGAAGGCCGGCCCCCAGGCCCAGGTGTGCCCGGCGGTCCCCGCCCCGGCCTTCCAGCGCAGGCCCGGCATCTACGTCAGCGACAAGGACGCCCCCCAGGCCATGGTGCAGTGGGCCTTCCCGGGCCTGCGGCGGACGGACCCCGACTGGCATGCCGCCGTGGTCATGAACCAGGTGCTGGGCGCCTCGGGCTTCACCAGCCGGCTCATGAAGAAGATCCGCTCGGACGAGGGCCTCACCTACGGGGTGCGCACGGCCCTGGGGCCCGGACCCCACTGGCGGGGCGACCTCACGGGCAGCATGCAGACCAAGAACCGCTCCGTGGCCTACGCCCTGCGCCTGGCCCTGGTGGAGATGCAGAAGCTCCGGGACATCCCCGTTCCGGTGGAGGAGCTGAAGGTCATCCAGGACAACCTCGTCGAGGCCTTCCCCAGCCAGTGGGGCAGCCGCCAGGCCGTCGCAGGCCGCTTCACGGACGAGACCCTGATCGGCGCCGGCGATGACTGGTGGGCAGACTACCGGGAGAAGATCCAGGCGGTCTCTCCCGCCGACGTCCAGCGCATGGCCCGGAAGCTCATCCAGCCGGACCAGCTCGTGATCCTGGCCGTGGGCCGGGCCGCGGAGATGGAGCCCGGTGATCCGGACCATCCGGGCCCGCTCGCGGAGCTCGCCAAGCTGCCCCTGGTCCGGCTCCCGCTCCGGGATCCGCTGACGCTCAGACCCCTGAACTGAGCGGCTTCCCGCCGCGCGTCACCGGAGCCTGGAAGGGACACCCACGCGAGCAGGGGCCGCAGCCAGAGGCGCAGTCCTTCGCCGGGCTCAGCTCGCGCAGGAAGTCCCGCAGGAACCAGAGGACGGCGGCGGTGGCCAGAGCGGCGGCGGCCAGGGACTGGAAGCTCATGCAAACCCCAGCCAGCGGCCGGCCACGACAGTGATCCAGGCCATGCCCCAGCCGAGGACCAGCCCGTAGGCCACCGTGAAGGCGGCCCAGCCCCAGCTGCCGGCCTCCCGCCGGATCATGGCGATGGTGCCGAGGCAGGGCGTGTAGATGAGCGTGAAGACCATGAAGGCCAGGGCCGTGAGCGGACTCAGGCCCGAGCCGTCCCGCAGGGCCACCTGCAGCGGGCTCAAGAGCTCGCCCGGCTTCGGCTCCTCGCTGGCCTGGTGGATCACGGCCATGGTGGAGACGACGATCTCCTTGGCCACGAAGCCCGCGGTGAGGGCGATGACGTCCTTCCAGGCCTCGGGGCGCTTGCGCTCCGGGTCCAGGATGGGCCGCAGCAGGGGCTCCACCTTCTGGCCCAGCCGCGCGGCCAGGCTGGTGTTCACGATGCGGCTCTCATGGGCCAGCTGGAGGGCGCGGAGGCGCTCCTCGGCTTCCGCCGCGGGCAGGCTGAGGGCCACGACGGCCGAGCGCTGCTGCTGGTACTCCAGGGTCCACTGCCGGTTCGCGATGCCCGGGTAGCGGGACAGGAACCAGACCAGGGTGGCGCCGGCGAAGATGGTGGTGCCCGCGCGGGTCAGGAAGACCGACCCCTTCTCCCACATGTGGATGAGGGTCGCCTTCAGCACCGGCAGACGGTAGGGCGGCAGCTCCATGACGAAGGGCGTGCTCGGTCCGGAGAAGAGCGCGCTGCGGAGCAGGCGGCCCATGAGCACCGCCAGGGCCAGGCCCAGGAAGTGCATGGCGATGATGACCACGGCGGCCCAGAGCGGGGTGAAGAAGGTGCCGGCGATGACGATGTAGACCTGCAGCCGCGCCGAGCAGCTCACCAGTGGCGTGACGAGCATGGTGATCAGGCGGTCCTGGCGGCTCTCGATGGTGCGGGCCGCCTGGATGGCGGGCACGTTGCAGCCGCTGCCCATGATGAGGGGGATGAAGCTCTTCCCGTGGAGCCCCATCAGGTGCATGAGCCGGTCCATGATGAAGGCCGCCCGGGCCATGTAGCCCGTGTCCTCCAGGAAGGCGATGCAGCCCATGAGGATCATGATCACGGGCACGAAGACGATGACGGCGCTGACGCCGGGGATGACACCGTCCACCAGCAGGCTGGTGAGCTCGCCCGCGGGCAGGCGGGACCCCGCGAAGCTGGCCAGGGCCTTGAACCCTTCGGAGATCCAGTCCTGGGGGATCTTCCCGAGGACGAAGGACAGCGAGTAGGTGAGGATCAGCACGGCGATGAAGATGGGAATGCCCAGGACCCGGTGGGTGAGGATCGCATCCAGGCGGGAGGTGGGCGTGGCCTTGTCATCGGCGGCGGTGGCCACCTCCTTCACGAGGCCGTGGGCAAAGCCGTAGCGGCGCTCGGCCACCAGGGTGGCGCCGTCCGCGCCCAGGTGCGGCTCCAGGAAGGCGAATGACTTCGACAGCTGCTGTCCGATCGCCTCGCTGGCGTGGCTCTCGGCCACCTGCCGCTTCGCTTCGGCATTGTTCTCCAGCAGCTGCAGCGCCAGCCAGCGGGGCGGCATGGCGGCTTCCAGGCGCTCGTCCCGGCAGATCTCGGCCTCCAGCAGGCGCAGCTCGCCTTCGATGTCGTGGCCATAGTCCACGGTGATCCGGCGGCAGCGGTTCGACTCGCCCCGGGCCATGGCGGACAGCAGCGCCTTCAGCTCGGTGATGCCCTGTTCCCGGTTCCCCACTGTGGGAAGCACCGGTCCGCCCAGGAGGATCTCCAGGGCCGGCACGTCGATGCGGATGCCGCGGCTCTCCGCGTCGTCCACCATGTTCAGCACGAAGGCCACGGGCTTGCCGAGCTCCAGCAGCTGGGTGCTGAGGTAGAGGTTCCGCTCCAGGTTGGAGGCGTCCAGCACGTTGAGCACCAGGTCCACTTCGGGCGAGGCCAGGTACTGGGAGGCCACGCGCTCATCCTCGCTCCGCGCCGACAGCGAGTAGGTGCCCGGCAGGTCCACCACCTCCAGGGTGCTGCCCTCATGCTCGAAGGTCCCGCTGCGCCGCTCGACCGTGACCCCGGGCCAGTTGCCCACATGGTGCCGGGCACCGGTGAGGGCATTGAACAGCGTGGTCTTCCCGCAGTTGGGATTCCCCGCCAGGGCGATGGTGAGAGCCATCAGGCCACCGGCTTCACGAGGATGCAGCTGCTCTCATCCCGCCGCAGGGACAGGTGGTAGCCCTTGATGACCAGCTCCATGGGGTCCCCCAGGGGGGCCAGCTTTTCGACCCGCAACAGCGCGCCCCGGATGAAGCCCATCTCCAGCAGGCGCTGGCGGACCGGGCCCTGGGCGTAGACCTGAACCACTTCCCCCTGGTCGCCGGGCTGGAGCAGGCTGAGGGGAATGGGTAGATTTTGAGTCATAGTCTCAACTCCTGCATCAAGTGTAACCCACCATGGGAGGTTAACAAGGGCCCGGCAGGCGGGTGTGATCTGAGTCTAAACTGAAGGGAATGAACCCCTCCAGCCCTCTGACCCTCCCCAACGCCCTGACCCTGCTCCGGATCTTGGCGGTCCCCTTCTTCGCCATCGCCCTGTGGTACGGCCACCACTGGCAGGCCTTCATCATCTTTGCCGCCGCCGGCCTGACGGACCTGCTGGACGGCTTCATCGCCCGGACCTTCGACCAGCGCTCCGACCTGGGCGCGATCCTGGATCCGGCCGCGGACAAGTTCCTGATGACAACGGCCTTCATCCTCCTGGCCTGGCGCACCCAGGGCATGACCGCCCCCATCCCGGTGTGGGTGGCCATCCTCGCCATCACCCGGGACCTGGTGATCTCGTTCTATGCCTTCGCCTCCGTGGATCGGCTGAGCGACAGCAAGTTCCACCCCAGCTTCCTGGGTAAGCTCAGCACCGCCATGCAGCTGATCGCCGTCTCCCTGGGCCTCTTCTTCAACGCGCTGGGCTACCGGCCCTGGATGGATCCGTTCCTGCCGGAGATGTACTGGGTCGTGGCGGGCCTGGTGCTGGCCTCGGGCATCCACTACTTCCTGCGGGCGACCCGGTCGGCTCCGGTCTGTTAGACTGGGGGTTCCGCGTCGGGAGACGCCGAAGGAGCCGCCATGAGAACACCCGCCCCGAAGGGGCCCAGGACCGCGCCCGCCCGCAAACGCTCTGCCGCTGGCAAGTCCGCGGCCCGTCCAGCCCGGCCCGCAGCCAGACCCCGCCCCGACCAGCCCGGGTCCGAGACCCGCACGGCTCGCCCCACGGTCGGAGAGCGTCCTGCCCGACCCACCGTCGGAGAGCGTCCTGCCCGGCCCACGGTTGGGTCACGCCCCGCCCGGCCCGCCACCGGAGCCCGCCCGGAGCGCAGGGCCCCGAGCCCGAAGGTCGGCCCCGCCAAGCCCCTCGCCCCCAAGCCCGCGGCCGTCCGCAAGGCCCCGCGCGTGGTGAAGGCGGGCCAGGAGCGCCTGCAGAAGATCCTCGCCGCGGCGGGCATCGCCAGCCGCCGGGCCTGCGAGACCATCATCCTCGAGGGCCACGTCCAGGTGAACGGCAAGACCGTCCTGGAGCTGGGCACCCTGGCGGATCCCCGCCGGGATCTGATCACCGTGGACCTGCAGCCTATCCAGCGGGAGGACCCGGTCTACATCCTGATGAACAAGCCCAAGGGCTACGTCACCACCGTGAGGGACGACCGCGGCCGGCCCACGGTGATGGCCCTGTTGCACGGCGTGGAGGGCCGGATCTATCCCGTGGGCCGGCTCGATTTCAACTCCGAGGGCCTGCTGCTCATGACCAATGACGGGGCCCTCGCCCAGGTCCTCATGGGTCCCGAGCATGAGATCCCGAAGGTCTATCTCGTCAAGGTCCACCGGAACCTGACGCCCGAGCTGATCAAGGAGTTCCAGGAGGGCTTCCTCCTCAGTGGCCAGCGCCTGAAGCCCTGCCACATCGAGGTCGCGGAGAAGGGCGACAACCCCTGGCTCAAGGTGACCCTCACCGAAGGCAAGAACCAGCAGATCCGACGCATGTTCGCCGCCGTGGGCCACCCCGTCAGCAAGCTGCGGCGGGTGCAGTTCGGCCCCCTGGCGGATCCTCTGCTGAAGCCCGGCACTTGGCGCTTCCTCAGCCCCCAGGAGATCGCAGCGGTCAAGAGTCTGTAGCGGCCCGCGGGGGCCTCAGCCCAAGTGGAGGCTCCGCACCGCGAGGAAGATCTCCCGCAGGAAGAACAGCAGCGCGGACACGAAGGCAGCCATCGCGAGGATGAACAGCGTCGCCACTGGAATGGCGATGCTGGCCTTCAGGACCGCGCCCAGGAACACGGTGGCGATGCTGACGCAGACCAGCAGCGCCGCGATGGTCCCGGAGGTGATGGCGAGGTTCACGAAGCGCCGCCGCTGGGCAATGGAGTGCAGCTCCTCGCGGATCGCGGGGACCCGGTCGGCGGCGGCGGTCTCCAGCCGGTCGTTCAGGGCCCGGGCCCGGTCCACGATGCGAGCCAGCCGGGTGGACAGCACCCCGAGGATCGTGCCGATGGCTGTCAGCAGGAACACCGGGGCCACCGACAGCTGAATGACGTGGGAGATGTCGTAGATGGTCTGGTCGGAGACGGGAACGGGCATGGGATATAGCTATCAGCTATCGGCTCTCAGCTGTCAGTAATAATTTGGCCGCGCCAGGCCCAGCGGGCGGTAAGGCCTTGGCTATCAGCTGTCAGCTCTCAGCTGTCAACTGCAGGTCTCGGCATCGCACCCGGAGCCCCGCCAGGCCCTTCCTTAACCGACAGCCGATAGCCTACAGCCCTACAGCGCCTCTTCCTCGAAGTCGAGCATGTGCCCGCTCTTGCGGGCCTTGGTCTTGAGGTAGCGGAGGTTGTGGGGGTTCGAGGCCGGCTGGTGGCGCTCCCGCTCCACCTCGATGCCGGCGGACTCCAGGGCTCCGATCTTGCGGGGGTTGTTGGTGAGCAGCTTCACCTTCGTGATCCCGAAGAACTTCAGCATCTCCACGGCGCACTCGTAGGTGCGCAGGTCGTCGGGGAAGCCCAGCGAGTGGTTGGCCTCGACGGTGTCCAGCCCCTGTTCCTGGAGGGCATAGGCCTTCAGCTTGTTGAGCAGGCCAATGCCCCGCCCTTCCTGGCGCAGGTAGAGCACCATGCCGCCATGCTCGGCCACGTGCCGCAGGCCCTCTTCCAGCTGCTGCCGGCAGTCGCACTTGAGGCTGCCGAGGACATCCCCTGTCCAGCACTCGGAGTGGACGCGCACCGGGATCCGGCGGCGGGCATCGATCTCGCCGCTGACGATGGCCAGGTGCTCCTTCCCGGTGGCGTGCTCGAGGAAGCCATAGACGGTGAACTTGCCGAAGACCGAGGGGACATTGGCCTTGGCGATGAAGGGTACCTTGTCGGCCTGCAGCTTGCAGAAGAGCTCAAGCTTCGGGGCGCTGCTTGGATCTTTGGGAGACATGGGAGTCCAGTGAAGTCAGTTCAAGGAATTGGATGCCGCTCAAGGCGGAAAAGTGATTTGAATTATGGAATCAATCTCATCGAATAATTTTGTTCGGGACAAGATCCTGTTCCATCTGGGTCAGGACCGCCGCCTCCACTTGCTCGATGAATAAAGGCAATGGCTGAGTGACCTTGGCGCCGGACGCGAGGCGATGGCCGCCCCCCCCGAACTGACGGCAGACGGCATTCACATCCACCTGCTCCCGGGAGCGGAGACTGACCTTGGCGCGGCCATCGGCGGTCTCGGAAAAGAGGGCCGCCACCTCCACGCCCTTCAGCTTGCGGGGCTCCTCCACCAGCTCGTCCAGGTCCTCGGGGGTCGCGCCGCAGGCCGCGAGGTCCTCGCGCGTCACTGCCACATAGGCGAAGCGCCCGCCCACGCGGAGCTGCAGGCCGCCCATGGCCCGGCCGAAGAGCTTGAGCTTGGCGGGGGTGGCGGTCTGGTAGAGGGCGTTGAAGGTGCGGGCGGGATGGACCCCCAGGGCGATCAGGTCCGCAGCAGCGTGGTGGACCTTGGGCGTGCTGTTGGAATGTCTGAAGTTGCCGGTGTCACTCACCAGCCCAGCGTAGAGGGCCTGGGCCATGAGCGGCGGCAGCTCCCCGCCGACGCGCGGGCGGACCAGGTCATAGACGAGCTCGGCGCTGGCGCTGGCGCTGCTGTCCGTGAACTCCGCATCGAAGCCATCCGGGGCCGCCTTCAGGTGGTGGTCCAGGCAGGCCCGGGCGGCCCGGGTCATCTCGAAAGCAGGGGCGAGGGCCCCCAGCCGCCGGGGCTCGGAAGCATCGATGAGCAGCCAGGCATCGGGCCACTCGGCCAGCTCCCGGTGGATGTGCATGGGGTCGAAGGCCTCGACCCACCCCTCGGGGTCCAGGAAGCGCAGGTTCTCGGGCAGCGAGGGCGTCACCACGATCCGGGTCTCGGTGCCCCTGCCCTTCAGGTAGGCCGCCAGGGCCAGGGCCGCGCCCACACCGTCCCCGTCCGGGTTCTCATGGGTGGTGAGAAGGATCCGGGCGTGGCAGTCGAGAAAGTCGGCGAAGCGATCCAGCATGAATCTTGACCTCGAAAGTCAGGATATCAGAGCCTACAGGTGTTCCCGCTTGCTCTCCAGGCTCTCGGGCTTGAAGGACTTCAGCTCGTGTACCACTTCCGCCAGCAGCGCCCGCTTGAGGGCATAGGGCAGGAAGGCGCTCTTGAAGCCCATGAGGATGAGCTCCTTGATCTCCTCCAGGTTGAAGCCCAGCTCGTCGTGGATGACCTGGAACTCGCGGCTGACAGTGGTGCCCGTGACCATGCGGTTGTCCGTGTTCACCGTGACCCGTAGACCCAGGTCGTAGAACAGCCGGATGGGGTGGTCGGCCATCTTCTTGACGGCCTTGGTCTGGACATTGCTGGAGGGACAGCACTCCAGCGGGATGCGGTGGTCGTTCACGTAGTTGAGCAGGTCGCCATCCTCGATGAGTCGAACGCCGTGGCCGATGCGGTGGGCGCCGCAGAGGTGGATGGCCTGGTGAATGCTCTCGGGACCATAGGCCTCGCCCGCGTGGAGGGTGCAGTTGATGTTGTTCTGCAGCACCCGGCCGAAGGCGTCCTTGTGGCGCTTGGCGGGGAAGTTCTCCTCGGCGCCGGCCAGATCGTAGCCCACCACGCCCTTGTTCTTGAAAGCCACGGTCAAGTCCGCCAGCCGGAGCGAGATGTCCGGGGAGATGTGCCGCATGCCGCAGAGGATGACGCCAGTCTTGATGTTGTACTGCCGCTCGGCCTTGGCCAGCCCCTCCAGCACGGCCTGCACGATGGCGTGCATGGTCAGGCCCTTCTGCTGATGGAGGATGGGGCTGTAGCGCACCTCCATGTAGCGGACATTCTCCAGCGCCGCGTCCTCGGCCAGCTCGAAGGCCGTCCGGACCAGGCTGTCGTAGGTCTGCATCACCGAGAGGGTCACGTCGAAGGCCCGGAGATACTCCACCAGGGACTTGCAGTCGTCGCCCACCTCCACGAACGGCCGCAGGCCCTCCACGGAGTCCGCGGGGAGCTTCACCTTCTGCTCCTCCGCCAGGGCGAGGATGGTCGGGATGCGGAGGCTGCCGTCCAGGTGGACGTGCAGGTCGGTCTTGGGGAGGCGCTGGAGGTCCTGCAGGGAGAGTTTTGCCATGGCCAAGCCTACCGCCAACGCCGCGTCTGTGGCCAATCTGCCCCGCGCTGGTGCTTATCGGCTGTCAGCTAAGTGTTCAGCTGGCTCATGCGGTGGGCGAGCACGGAGTCATCGGTGGCGCGGCCCTGGCAGCTCTTGCAGAGGCCGAAGATGTGGTGGCTGTGGTGCATGGGCCGGAAGGCGAACTCCGAGCAGATCTGCTCCTGCAGAGCCTCCAGGTCCGCGCGGTAGAACTCGATGATGGCGTCGCAGTTCAGGCAGATCAGGTGGTCGTGGTGTTCGTCGCTGCGCACCGCTTCGTAGTGCGCGTGCTGGTCCCCGAGGCTGCTCTTGCGAACGAGACCACACTGCACCAGCAGATCCAGTGTCCGGTAGACCGTGGCCCGGCTGATGGCCTTGCTCTTCTGCTTCAGGGCCATGTGCAGCTGGTCGGCGTCGAAGTGATGGGGCTGGCCGAAGACCTCTTCCACCAGCTCCAGCCGCTCGCCCGTCAGCTTCAGCTGGCGGGAGCGCAGAAAAGTCTCAAAACGCTGTTGTTCCTCGGGTCTTTCGATCTTGGGCTTGCGCATGGAACCTCGGGGGAAGTCTACACAATAGGACTTGGAAATACCTTTTTACAGAACTTTCTTCCCAGGTTATTATGAAACTTGTTTAAACATAATGGAGCAGCCATGGCGATCGTGACTATAGAAACATTCGCGCTTTCTTCTGAGCAGAAAATACGTATTGGTGAGCGCATCATCACGGCCCTCCAGAACGAGGGCGTGGCTCCGGGTTCGGTGGTGGTGGCCTTCCAGCCCGAGCGGGGCGATCTCTACGTGGAGGGTGTGCTGCATCAGAGCCAGGCCGCCCCGGCCGTCAGCGCCCCTGCGGCCCCCGCGCCGAAGCCGGTGGTGGCCACCTCGGCACCGGAGACCACCCCCGCCTTCAAGACCAAGGCCCGCCGCTCCAAGCCTGAGCTGGAGGACCTGAAGGGTCTGCTCGGCCAGGCCCTGCAGGAGAAGGGCTCCCTGAGCAGCTTCGAGGCCCAGGTCGCCCTGGATCTCAAGGAATGCGACTGGGCCCCGGCCACCCTCCGCCGCCTGTTCACCGAGCTGGAAGAGGCGGACCTGGTCACCAAGAGCGGCCAGAAGCGCGGCACCCGCTACGTCTGGAAGGGCGCACCCGCCCCGCAGAGCCTGCCCCAGGCCAAGCTCGTGAAGGCCGAGAGCGACGAGGCCTGAGCCAGAACCCCAGGGCTCTGCCACACTCGGCCCATGGACTGGTTTGCCTGGGATTTCGACCATCCCGCCTACTTCACCATCTATGCGGACAAGGCCGAGGACGCGGCCCTGGAGGGCCCCGCCCTGGCCGCGCTGCTGGACCTGCCCGCGGGGAGCAGGGTGCTGGACCTGCCCTGCGGCTGGGGGCGCCTGCATCCCCATCTCCGCGACCGGGGACTGCAGGTCGTCGGCGGCGACCTGAGCGCCCTGAACCTGGCCCGGCACCGCACCAGCCACCCGGCGCCCCTGGTCCGCCTGGACCTCCGCGCCCTGCCCTTCAGGGCGGCGGTGGCCGATGGCGTGTTCTGCGCCTTCACGAGCTGGGGCTACTTCGCCACCGAGGCCGAGAATCTCCGCCAGCTGGCCGAGTTCGCCCGGGTGCTGCGGCCCGGCGGCGTCCTCCTCCTGGATCTGGCGGGACGCTCCCGCCTCCAGGCGAGCGTGGCCGACGTCGATGGCTACTGGATGGACTACCAGGAGGGCTACCAGGAGCGGGTCACCTGGAGTCCTGACGGTCGCCGCATCCTCACCGAGCGTCTCTGCCAGGGGGAGCACTTCTGCCACGACATCTGGATTCCCACCGACCAGGAAGTCAGGACCTGCCTCGAGGCGGCCGGCCTTGATCTGGAGCGGGCCTGCGGCGGCCTGGACGGGCAGCCCTGGCACGAGGCCGCAGACCGCTGGATCTACCGGGCCCTCAAGCGCTGATGCGGCCCACGGCCAGGAGGTAGGCGCCGAAGCCCAGGCCGCAGAGCCCCAACGCCAGCGGGAGGCCCAGGGCCTGGACCAGGACCCCGCCCACCAGGGGGCCGACCATCATCCCCACGGAGTAGGCGAAGTTCAGGATGGAGAAGGCGGAAGCGAAGCTCTGGCTGCCCTCCCGCTCCACCTGGTCGGCCAGTGCGGGGCTGCAGGGGCTCATGATGAAGCTGGCCGCACTGCCGAGGCCCATCATGGCGAGCACCACCGGCCAGCGCCCGGGCAGCAGGGCGGGCAGGGGCAGCAGGAGCAGCGTCAGCACCAGTCCCATGCGCAGCACCCGGGCCCGGCCGATCCGGTCCGAGAGGCGGCCCATCAGCGGTGAGGTGCAGACGTGGGCCAGCGCGGCCGCCGCGAAGCAGAACCCGATGGCCGAGGGGCCGAGGCCCAGCCGGCGGTCCAGGTCCAGGGGCACGGTGGACTCCAGCAGGGCCCAGAGCCCCGAGCCCAGGGCCATGGCGCCGGCGAAGACCCGGATCACGGGATTGGCCAGCAGCTGTCGAAACGGCAGCCGCTGGCCCCGCTCGGGCTCCACCTCGGGCAGCAGGAAGGCCCGGCCCGCCGCATCCAGGACGACCAGGGCCGCGCCCAGGAGGAAGGGGGCCGAGGGCCCCGCGTACTGATCCAGGAGCCCCGAGACCTGCGGCCCGATGAGGAACCCCAAGTTGGCGGCAGCGAAGGCCGTGCCCATGGCCCGCCCCCGGGTCTCCGAGGGGAAGTGGTCGGCCAGCAGGGCCATGCCCGGCAGCCAGGTGGCGGCCCCGGCGGCGCCCTGGCAGAACCGGGCCAGCACCAGGAGCCAGTACTGCCTCGAGAAGGCGAACACGAGGGTGGTCACGGCCAGGCCCGCGAGACCCCAGAGCATGGGCAGCCGGCGGCCGTGGCGGTCGGTCAGGACCGCGACCGGGAAGGTGGCCAGCAGCAGGGCCACGGAGTAGCTGCCGAAGAGCACCCCCACCTGCACCGGGTTGAGGTGCAGGTCCCGGGCATAGCGCGGCAGCAGCGGCACCAGCAGGTAGTAGAGGAAGGTGTCCACATAGAACGCGAGGGCCGTCACCAGCAGGGCGGCAGTCTGGGGCGAGGGGCGGCGCATCCCCCCACTATGAGCCAGTCCCCGGAGGCGCGCAGCGCAGCGGCCTCCCGCACACAAGTTCGCAGCACCGGCACCCACCGGAGATTACAAGCGAGGCGCGGGCTCAGCCCGCTCCGAGCGCGGGGGTCCGGGGGTGTTCGCGCAGCGAGGGACCCCCGGAGGATAGACGAAGCACGGCCCCCTTTCGGAGGCCGCGGTGGATCGGTAAGCCGGGTTCTGTCGCGGGGCGTCATTCCTCTGGGATGACTGTCACCAGCCACCTCGTGCGACCTACCCGCCGACTCGGTCGGGTCAACCCTCGCCGCTTGCGCGGTGCGTCGGCCTATTTGGTCTTGCTCCCTGGGGGGTTTGCCGTGCCCGTCCTGTTGCCAGTCCGGCGGTGGGCTCTTACCCCACCGTTTCACCCTTACCTGATCCGCTTGCGCGGCCATCGGCGGTTTATTCTCTGTTGCACTTTCCGTCGGGTCGCCCCGCCCTGGTGTTACCAGGCCCAGCACCCTGTGGAGCCCGGACTTTCCTCTGGCCTGGCGGCCAGCGACGCCCTGATCCACCGGACCAAGGTAGCACGCGGTCCGGGTCAGGGTGCCGGCAGGGGCATCACCCAGCCTTCCCGCTGCAGGTCCTCCAGCAGGTTCCAGGCCGCCAGGTAGGGGTCCCCCTGGCCACCCCGGAGGACCTCGTCCCGAAGGCGCGCCTGATAGGGGATGAGGTCCGGGTGGAAGGCGCCAGCCAGGTCCGCGCCGTCCTGGAACAGGCGCAAGAGCAGGGCCTCGGGGTGGGCGTGGCCAACCTCGATGGCGCAGAGGGTCACCCCGTCGGGCCCCTCGGTGGCGCCGGCGGCCAGGAGCCGATCCCGGTAGGGGAGCAGCAGGGCGGGCTCGCCTCCGAGGCCCAGACAGCGGAGGGCCACGGGAGCTTCCAGGCCCTCAGGCACCCGTCCGTCCCGGAGCTGGGGGCAGAGGAGCCGACGCCCTTCGTGGGGGAGCCAGGGCAGGAATCTCTCATGGCCGGGCTCATCCCTCACCCACTGGTGGACCAGATTCAGGCAGGGGTCCTGGAGGCCCTTGCCGCCGCCCGGTCCCACCCACAGCAGGAGCTGCGTCCGGGCACTGCGGGGCGGCGCCTCCCGGTGGCCCTGCGCCCAGACCTCGGGCTCCACCTGCAGTTCCTGGCCAAGTCCCGCCAGGAAGCCCGGGAACGCGGGATAGGGTGAAGGCAGCCGGACCTCGGCGCCCTCGGCGGTCACCCGGAGGACGAGCCCCGGGAAACACGCGGGCAGCGGGCCGGCCTTGAGGGTCTCCAGCAGCGTCAGGCGGTGCCCCTCGGTGCGCAGTGGCTCCTGCAGCTGCAGCTGCCAGACCTGTCCCGCCGCATCGCAGCTCCAGGCAGCCAGGGCCGAGGGCTCCGCCCGATCCAGGGCATCCTGGCCCAGGAGCAGGAGGGCCAGGGTCCCGTCCCCGCTCTGCCGTCCGGCCGGCGGCAGCGACACCCTGGCGGCCTGGGCCAGGCGGGCGCGCCGCTGGGCCCTGGCCCAGGCGAGCCGGGTCCAGGTCGTGCCGGGCGCTGCCCGGCAGACGAGGGTCCGGGCCAGCCCCTCGGAGGTCAGCTGGCGGTAGGCCTCGCTCCGGCGCAGGCCCTGGTGCCGGGAGAGGATGCCCCAGATCTCGTCCATGTTCGCTTCGCTGATGCGGGCCAGCTCGACGCCCACCTCCGTCAGGTGGCCGCTGGCCCGCGCAAGCCGCTTCCGCTCCGGAGCGAGCTTGGCTTCCACGGCCCACTGGCGGCCCAGAGCGGCCTCCAGGGCCACGGCGCGCTCCCCGATCTCGCGCAGGGAGAGGTCCGCCCGCTCGCTGGCCTGCTGGACCGCGTCCACCAGGCCGGTGTGGGCCTCCAGGGAGCGCTCCAGGTCATGGCTCTGCTGGTCCAGGTGGCCCGCCATGCGCAGCAGCTCGTGGGTGCACGAGAGCAGGCGGCTCGTCACTTCCTGGAGATCCCAGAGGCTCGTGGTCTCGCGCTCGAGGCCCTGCAGGTGCCGGTTCAGGGTGCGTTCCAGCTCTGTGGCACCCTCGGTGGTCTGCTCGGCCAGAGAGCGCAGCCGCCCGCCGATGGCCGCCATGCCCTCGCCACTCCCGCCCTGCTGGGCGAGGATCGCGGCGTTCACCGCCAGCAGGCCGGTCTGCTGGGCCACCTGATCCAGGCCCTTCAGGCTGCCCAGAGCCCCGCTGAAGGAGCGGATCCGCTGCTGCGTCTCCTCCCGGAAGGACTCGATCCGGCGGTCCAGGGCCTCGGTCTGGTCCCGGACCCCATCCGCGGCCTGACGGAACCTCACGAGGGCCTCCTGCCGCGCCTGGGTGTCTCCCTGGAGCCGCGGGGTGTGGGCCACGAGCCCCCGGACCGCCAGCGTGAGGTGGGCCCCCTGGCGCAGCCCGGTGTCCGCCAGGCGCCCCAGGGAGTCTTCCTCGCGCCGCAGCCGCGGGAAGCTGTCCTGGAGCTCCTCCAGGTGGTTCTCCAGGTGCTCCAGGCCCGCGCAGACCTGGCCCAGGATGGCCCTGAAGGACTGGCCCTGGAGCCGGTGCTGGTCGGCCCGCAGGCGCTGGTTCAGCTCGACCTGGTCAGGGTGGGCACCTTCTTCGAGGATGGCCTTCAGTTCCATTCCGAGGGCCTCCAGCCGGGTGGCGCCCTGGGCATGGTGCCCCTGCTCCTCGGCGTGCCCCTGCTCGAGGGACGCCAGGAGGGCATCCAACTCCTGCCACTCCCGGCCCACCGCGTGCTGCAGGCTGGCCAGCTCCTCCCGGGCCCGGCGGGTATCCAGGAGGACCAGGTCGAGGGCGTCCGAGATCCTGCCCTCGGCCTCGCCCAGCTCGTGGGTGGGCGCCGCCGGGGGCCGCTCCCCCTGGAGGATGCGACGGACCCGGTCCCCCAGCAGGCCCTCCTCCTTCAGGTGGCGCTGCCACTCCAGCCAGTGCCGGCCGAGGCCAAGCAGGGCGGCGGCCAGCACCAGGAGGAGCGTGGCTTCCAGGGGCTGGAGCCTCCCGGGGTGGCGGAAGAGCACGTAGGCCAGGGCCCCGAGGCTGGCCAGCAGCGCCAGCTCCACCGCCAGGCGGGTGCCCACGGTGTGGGTCCAGAAAGAGTCTCTGTGATCCTCGGCCATGGGAACCCATCGGCCACCCGGGGCGCCCAGGCAAGAATCAGAGGATCGTGCGCCAGAGCACATCGTAGCTGCGGAGCGTCCCGCCCAGCTCCTGCAGCAGGCGGGCCCGCAGCAGAGCCGTCACCACCACCTGCGCCTCGTCGGCCGCAGCCACCCGGGGAGCCGCCTCCGCCCCCCCGGTCCGAAGGCGGCGCAGATGCTCCCGGCTCCCCTGCGGCAGGGCCTCCTGGGGGTCCACGGGGGTGCAGTCGGCGCAGCACCAGCCCACTTCCGGGCTGAGCAGGGCCAGGGGGGCCGTGGTGCTGCCGCAGCGCCCGCAGACCCGGGGGTGCGGGAGCAGCCCCAGGCAGTGCAGCAGCCAGTGCTCGGCGTAGGCCAGGATGCCCAGGGCGTTGTCCGGATCGGCCTTGAGGGCCCGTCCGCAGGCGCTGAGCAGGCGGTAGAGGCGGTCGTCCTCGACCCCTTCGCGGGCCACCCGGTCGAACAGGTCCGCCAGGCAGGCCATGACCAGGCTGGACTCCAGGTGGCCCAGGGTCAGGGGACTGAAGGCCAGCTCGCAGCGGGTGATGCGCTTCAGCTCCGCCTGCTCTTTCCCGAAGAAGGTGACGCGCACCATGCCCAGGGGCTCGAAGGCCGCGACCCACTTGGCCGTGGGTTTCTTGATCCCCTTGGCGACCCCCGCCAGGCGTTCCCCGTGCTCGGACAGGAACGACACCACCGCCCCGCCTTCGGCGTAGGGCACCGCTTTCAGGACGATGGCCGCGTAGGTCCGGATCACCCTCCCAGTGTGCCCGCTTTCAACCTTGGGTCAGGAATCGGGTCAGAACTCTTTGAAGGCCCCGCAGCGGCCCCTTAGGAGACCCCGTGAGATCCCTGCTTGCTTCCGCCCTGATCCTGGCCCTTGCGGCCCTGCCCCTCGCGGCCCAGGCCGGGCCGGGTCGGGGAACCCGCGGCGAGCGGATCGCCCGGGCCCTGCAGCTGACCGAGGCCCAGAAGACCAGCATCAAGGCCCTCCGCCAGAAGTACCAGCCTGACCTCCAGACCCGCCGCGAGGCCACCCGCCAGGCCCGCCAGGCTCTCGCCGCAGCCCTCCGCGAGCCCGCCACCGCCGATGCCCAGCTGCGCGGGCTCTACGACAAGGCCGCTGCCGCGCGCTTCGAGCTGATCCTGGCGCGGCGCGCCCTGCGCAAGGAAGTCCAGGCCCTCCTGACCCCCGAGCAGCGGCTGCGCGCCGCGGAGCTGCGCGGGGTCGCCCGGGGCCGGAGGCAGGAGCGGCTGCGCGAGCAGGGCTGGCGCCGGCCCAACTGAGCCGGGCCGGTAGGGTCCGGGCCGATAGACTGGGGGGATGCGCGCATCCCCCCTTCTCATGCTCGGGCTGGCAGGCCTGGTCCTGGCCGGCCAGGAAGCACCTGTCCGGACCTACCGCCAGTGGCTGGGGAGCCAGGAGGTGGGCGGCTCCCGGCTGGAGCTGCGGCTGGACGGTCCCGTGCGCGAGGTCCGCTCCCACGAGTGGCTGGCCCTCTCCCGCCAGGGGCAGGAGATCAGGCAGGACCTGAGCGAGACCGCACGGAAGGCGCCGGACGGCTCCCTGGTGTTCACCTGGCGGCTGCAGCTCTCGGCGGAGCCCTTCGAGGGACGGGCCGAGTGGTCCCCCCGGGAGCCGGGGGTGCTGGCCGTGCAGCCCGCCCGGGGGCCGGCCCTGTGCAAGGACCTCCCCCCGGGGGCGCTCCTCTGGCCCGAGGACCTGGAGACCCGGCTGAGGGAGGCAGCCCGGACCCTCCAGCCGGTGCGGGCCACCACCTTCTCCTTCCCGATCCAGCAGTGGAGTGAGCTGGACCTGAAACCCGCCGGGCGGGCCCCCCTCCCGGGCTTCCCCGACGCCGTCCGGTTCACCGGCGAAGAGCGCGAGGGGACGGCGCGGACCGCCGTGGAGGTCTGGATCTCCCCCACCGCCGGCGAGGTGCGCCACCAGGCGGAGCTGGGGGGCATCCAGATCCTCAGCCAGCGGACGGAGCTGCCCGCCCCGGCCCCCGGCAGGGCCGATGCCGCCGGCTTCTTCGAGCGGACCCTGCAGAAGCTCCCGCCGCACCCCTTCCAGCCCTGGCTGCCCGAGCTGACCCTGCGGCTGGAGGGCGCGCCCCAGGACCTGCCGGAGGACCCGCAACAGTCCCGCCTGGGGAAGTCCCGCTGGCGCCTGCGGCGGGCCGCGGGGCCCAGCCGGGCCGAAGCCGCCCAGCCCCCGGTGCGGGGAGTGGCGCCCGAGGGAGAGGCCCGCTACCTGGCGCCCAGCCCCCTGGTGCCCTTCCAGGACCCGGCCTTCGACGGCCTCCTCCACCGCCTGGCCCTGCCCCCGGGGCTCTCCCGCTGGGAGCTGGCCCGGCGGGTGAACACCTTCGTCTTCGACTGGATCGTGGAGAAGGACTACACCGTGGGCTTCGCCTCGGCGCTGGAGGTGGCCCGGACCCCCCGGGGCGACTGCACCGAGCATGGCGTCCTGGCCGTGGCCCTGCTGCGGCGGCTGGGGGTTCCCGCCCGGGGTGTCACCGGCTGGGTGGGCCTCGGCGACACGCTCGGCCTGCACTTCTGGGTGGAGGTCCGCCTGTTGGAGCGGTGGGTGCCCCTGGATCCCACCTTCGACCAGGCACCGGCCTCGGCCCTCCGCATCAAGCTGGGGGACACCGACCTGGCGGACCTGGGGAGCGTGGGCTGGGAAGCTGCGGCCTCGGCCTTCTCGGGCGCGCGTTGGGTCCCGGAGCGGGAGGGCAGCCATCCCTACGGCGAGACCCTCGCGGTCCGGGGGGAGCAGGTCTCGGGTCCCGGGGGCGTCCAGCTGCGGCTCCCGGGGGGCCACTGGACCTACCGGCGCGGAGCCCTGAGCCTGAGCGCGCCCGCCTCAGGCCCCTGGCGCGTCCAGGCCATCACCCGGCCCGGCGAGGCCCAGACCCAGGGGGCCCAGCGGCTGGCGGGCGCCCACTCCCGACGGATCGGCTGGTGGCAGGCCGGCCCGCGCATCCTGTGGATGGACCTCGGCGACGGCCGCTGGCTCCAGTTCGAAGGCACTTCGGAGACCGAGGCCTTCGACCTGCTGGATCAGCTGCTGGCGCCGGCCAGCTCCTCCTGAAGCCCGCCCTGGCGGGTGCAGTGCTCCCGGAGGCGCTCCAACTGGACCGCCATGGCCAGGCACTCGGACTCGTCGCAGCAGCTGGTGAGGCGCACGGCCATGTCGTGCACGGGCTCGTCCAGCCGCTCCATGAGGCGGCGGCCCTTGGGCGTGATCACCACCCGGCTCACCCGCCGGTCCTTGGGGTCCGCCACCCGCTTGAGCAGGCCCTGCACCTCCAGGCGGTCCACCAGGCGGGTCACGTTCGCGAAGCGGTAGATCATCCGGCCCTCGATCTCGTAGATCGGATGGCCCTTGGTGGGTCCGCCGCGCACGATCCGGAGCACGTTGTACTGCTGGATGGTGAGCCCGTGTGCTTCGAAGAGCCGCTCCTGCACCCGCACCACCGCCTCCCGGGTCAGCATCAGCTGGAGCATCAGCTGCACGCCCGGAGCGGGGAGCTTGGACATCTGGAGTTCTTCCTGTAGGGACATGCTCACCTCTGGATTCTTGGGGGCAAGGATCCCCTCTTCCATGGGATTCTGGAAGGTCTGAGGAGCCATTCTTGCCATCCATCGCCCTGAGTTTGATCAATGTCACGAAACGATATGGCGCGACACCCATTTTGGATGGGCTGAGTCTCGGTCTCTTTCAGGGCGAGAAGGTCGGGCTGATCGGACGGAACGGTGCCGGGAAAAGCACCCTGTTCCGGCTCCTGGCGGGAGACGAGGCCCCGGACTCCGGCGAGGTGGTGGTCACGCAGGGCCAGCGCATCGCGCGCCTGAGCCAGGAGCCCCACTTCGCGCCGGGAGCCACGGTGCGTGAAGCCCTGGAGGCAGCCCTGGCGGACCATGCCGCCTTCCTTGCCCGCCACCAGGAGATCCATGCCGAGCTGCACGGCTGCAGCCCCGAGGCCGAGGCCCGACTGCATGACGAGCTGCAGGCCATCGAGTACCACCTGGACCACTGGGGCTGGGACCTCACGCCCCGGCTCAAGGCCGCGGCCAGCACCTGGGGCCTGCTGGACCTGGACGTGGAGGTGGAGTCGCTCTCCGGCGGCTGGCGCAAGCGGGTGGCCCTGGCCCAGGCCTGGCTCAAGGAGCCCGATGTCCTGGTGCTGGACGAGCCCACCAACCACCTGGACCCGGACCAGGTGGAGCGCCTGGAAGCCTGGCTGCAGGCCTACGAGGGGGCCCTTCTGCTCATCACCCACGACCGCCACCTGCTGGACGCCGTGGCGACCCGGATGCTGGAGCTGGAGGACGGCGCCCTCCGCAGCTACGAGGGCGGCTACAGCGACTACTTGCTGGAGAAGTCCGACCGCGAGTTCCGCGAGTCCCGCCTCACGGAGCACATGCAGAACCGCCTGCGCCGGGAGATGGCCTGGCTCCGCCGCGGCGCCAAGGCGCGCACCCGGAAGTCCAAGCTGCGCATCCAGGAGGTGCTGGACCTGAAGGACACCGTGGACGACCGGACCCGCCTGGAGGCCCGCCAGGGCCTGGCCTTCGCCGCCGGGGGCAACCGCAGCGACGCGCTGCTCCGGGCCGAGGCGGCCCGCTTCGCCTACCCGGGTGGCGAGGAGCTGCTGGGCGGGCTCGAGCTGTTCCTGCAGCGCGGCATGCGCATCGCGCTCCTGGGTCCCAACGGCTGCGGCAAGTCCACTCTGCTCAAGGTGCTGCTGGGCGAGCTGGCCCCGACCGGCGGCGAGGTGGTGCGCCATGCCAAGCTGGCGGTGACGGCAATCTCCCAGGGGCGCGGCGAGCTCGACGGGAGCCGCAGCATCCTGGACAACCTGGCAGACCGCGCCGCCCTGGTGGACACCGGAAGCGGGACGGTGCTGGCCCACGTCTACCTCACCCGCTTCGGGTTTCCCGTGGACCAACAGAACCGCTCGGCGGCCACCCTCAGCGGCGGGGAGCGGAACCGCCTGCTGCTGGCCAAGGCCATGCTCAGCCCCGCGGACCTGCTGGTGCTGGACGAGCCCACCAACGACCTGGACATCCCGACCCTGCAGAACCTCGAGGAGGCCCTGCAGGGCTTTGGCGGCACCCTGCTGCTCGTGAGCCACGACCGGTTCTTCCTGGATCAGGTCGCCACCCACACCCTGGCCTGGAATAGCGAAGGCCTGCCCCGCTGGGAGCTCTACGAGGGCCCGCCCTCCACGGTGCGCAGCCTCCGGGAGGCCCGGGCCGCGGCCCAGGCCCCCGCGCGCGGTGAGACCCCGCGCCCCGCGGTGCGCGCCGAGGCGGTGAAGCCCCGGAAGCCCGGCCTCTCCCAGAAGGAGCAGCGCCGCCTTGACGAGATCGAGCGCGCACTGGCCGAGGCCGCGGAGCGGATCGCCGGGTTGGACGCCCTGCTGGCGGATCCCGCCGCCTTCCTGCGGCCCGAGAGCCCCGGCCACGCCGCCCTCAAGGCCCGAGAGGGCCTGCTGGCCGAGCTGGACGACCTGGAACTGGAGTGGCTGGACCTCGAGGAGAAGCGCGCCGCCCCTTGAGCCCGTCACAACTTCACGGGGAGGACTACGCAGCCCCGGCCTTTTCGCTACCCTGAATCCTGGACTATTTTGGAGTGCCCATGCGCCCGCTGCCTTTCCTGCTTTTTCCCACCGTGGCCCTCGTTGCCCAGGCCCCTACCAACACGGATCTCGCCGCCCGCTTCAACGCCGAACTGCCTGGCATCACCCAGATGCTCAAGGAACTCAAGGCCCCGGAAGCCCTGGTCAAGATGCAGGGGCTGGTGCCGGCCCAGCGCCCGGCCTTCAGTGCCTCCAGCGCCCAGGCCATCGGCCAGAGCCTCGACAATGCCCAGGGGCTGATGTCCCTCTACCGCCTGTGGGCCAACGTGTCATCCGAGGCGGGCCTCTGGGAGAAGGCCCTGGAGATCCAGGAGCGGCGCGCCCGCGACGCCCGCAGCACGCTGGAGGACCTGGACAAGGCCCAGGCCCCCATCGCGGCCCAGTGGAAGCAGGTGGCCCAGGACTCCAGCGACTATCTGGCCAAGAACACTCCGCGACTCCAGGAGCTCGAGGCCAACCTGAAGGTCCTGCAGGAGGACGTGGCGGCGGTGAATTCCAAGCAGAAGAAGCTCGACGCCAAGGGGCTGGAGGACCTCAAGGCACGCATCGCCAAGGCCCCCCAGGAGCAGCAGGAGTCCGACCAGATCGCCAACGCCATCCCGGTGCACAAGCAGAACGTGGCGAACGCGCCCAAGGTCGCCAAGATGCTCGGGGACAACCGCAAGGAGGTCGAGGGCATGATCAAGGCCGCCGATGAGGCCGTTGCCAAGGCCCGCAAGTCCGTGACCGACCAGAGCGAGGAGATCACCCAGTTCAACACTGAGCAGATGCTGAAGAAGGTGAAAGTCGCCGGCAAGAAGAACTGGGTGGACGCGGTCCTCCGCAACCACGACAACGTCACCAAGCTGGGCAATGCCCAGGCCCAGGCCGCCTTCCTCAACCGCCTGCTGGTGCTCGATCCCGGCAATGCCGGCGCCCAGAAGGCGCTCGACAACCTCCTCGCCGGCAAGGATGCCTTCGCCAAGGAGCCGAAGCCGGCGAAGAAGAGCGGCGCCAAGAAGAAGTAGTCCACCCCGACCCCCGCTGAGAGGACTGACCATGCCCCGCCTCGCCTGCCTGATCGCCTGCGCCATGGCTGCGGCCCTGAGTGCCCAGAGCCTCACGGACCGTTTCAAGGAGGTCCGGGGGCCCTGGGAGCTCCAGCTGGAACGGGGCGACGCCGCCACGGTCCGCAAGGGCGTGGAAGCCCTGCTCGGCCGCGAGGGCCTCACGGTGAACCCCTCGGACTACAACGACATGCACGCACTGGTCGCCCTCCGGGGCCTGGCGGCACGGGCCTGTGTCTCGGAAGGCAGCTGGGAAGACGCGGTGGCCCACTTCCAGAAGGCCCAGTCCGCGGCCGAGGAGAACCTGGCCACCGCCGAGCCCCTGCTGGCCAAGACCCGCATGGAGCACGAGCTGAAGCTCAAGGAGTTCCGGGACGCGGTGGCCAGGCAGGCCCCCCGGCTGCGGGAGCTGGACGAAGCACCGGGCCTCACCGGGGATCAGCTGAAGCTCCGCCAGCAGCTGAAGATCTTCATGGATGAGCAGCAGGCCGCCATCGCGCACAGCGAGCGGGCCCTGAAGGACATCGAGAACATCCTGGCCCGCCTCCGCCAGGCGAAGGAGACCACCGCGAAGGCCGCCACCGACTGGCAGGCCTTCCTGGCTGCGGAGAAGGCGGAGACCGCCGAGCTTGGCGGGGTGACCCGCTATGTGGCCGAGAAGCTGGAGCAGGTGAAGGGGGACGACGCGCGGCCCAGGCAGGACCGCCTGGCCTACGCCCGCCGCCTCCAGAAGCTGGCGCCCACCGACAAGGACGTGCTCCGGCTCGTGAACGGACTCCTGGGCCGGGAAGAGGAAGCGGAAGCCCCCAAGCCCGCCAAGAAGAAGCCTGCGCCGAAGAAGCCCACAGCCAAGTAGCGCGGTCGCGGCGCCGCCTCCAGACCCAGGAACGGCCCCGTGCGGGGCCGTTTCCGTTCAGCGGGACCTGGCTTCAGAAGACCCAGCCGAACCCGACCTTCACGAAGTCCGTGCTGGGGGGGTCGCCGGCGCTGACGCTGTTCCCGGTGATGGTCTTGTGGAAGGTGGCCTCCAGGGTGAACCGCATGCCCGAGTCGTAGCCGAAGCTGTGGCCGATGCCCGCGTTGGCGCCCAGGCGGCTCTTGCGGGTGGTGTCCGTGTAGTCGTAGCTGGGATCCCCGAAGCTGCGGTCGAACTGCTCGAAGTCGGCGGACAGGCCCGCGACGAAGTAGAGGCCGCGATGCCGGAAGGCGGTCCCCTGCGGGAAGATCTGGAGGTCCCCGCCCAGGTTGAACATCGAGTGTCGGAGGTTGATGGTGGATTCCCCGGCGGCGCGGTTGGTCCCGTTCTCGGAGGACCCGCTGAGGTTCAACCGGATGGCCAGATTCTGGTCCATGGGGAAGCTGACCGTGAAGCTGCCGCCGAGGCCCACGTCATAGGTCTCCTTCTGCACCGGGATGATGTAGCCGGCGGAAGGACTGTAGTAGGGCGGATAGCTGGTGCTGGCGAAGTCCCCGGTGGGCGAGATGAGGTTGATGCTGAAGCCCATGTGGGGGCTCTGGGCCAGGAGGACCGAGCCCGAGGCCAGGATCAGGGGAAGGGTGAGCAGGGACGGGGCAATGCGCATGGGAACCTCCAGGTTGGGCACCAAGGCTACGAGCGAACCCTGTGCCAGATTACGCCGAAGGGCGTCATTCCTTGGATGCCGCCGCCCGGGCATTGGTTGACCCCCCGGAGGGCGTGGCTGATTGCCTCGGGCGGTTGCGGAACTGCAACAGCCTGCCACCGCCGCCGGGCAATTTGCTGCGGTGCCTCCGCGTACGATGTCCTACTCTGGACGGATAGGGACCCTTCATGGCGTGGAAGCAGGATCTGGCGAAACTGAAGCAGCAAATCGGACCGGAGACCCCGGCTCCGAAGGTCACGGTTCGCCCCGTGCCCAGGCCCTCGGCTCCGGCCACCCTCGACGACGAGGACGCCATGTTCCTCTCCGCCATGGGCCTCAAGGCCGCCAAGCCCGCGCCCAAGGCTGCCGCGGCGTCGGCCGCCCCCGAGGCCGAGAGCCCGGCTCCGGCGTTGGCTCCACCCCCGCCGCCGCCCCCCCCCGAGACCTTCCAGGACGCCCTCAAGGAGCTCAAGGGCCTCAAGCCCCTGCCCAAGGGCCTCCCGGCCAAGGCCGCGAAGGCCCCTGCCAAGGCTCTGCCGGCCTCGCCCGCCAGCGCGCCCCCCCCGGCTCTGGAAGCTGCGCCTCCGGCGGCCGAGGTGCCGCCAGCCCCGCCAAGCCCGGTTCCGGTGCCCACTGAACCCGGACCGCCTCCGGCGCCGCTGCGCTTTCAGCTCGCTGCCGGCATGGCGCTCGAGGTGGACGGGTCTCTGGACCTCCGGGGGCACACCCTCAGCGATGCCGTCCATCGCCTCCAGGACCGCCTGGGGGATGGGCTCGTGCTGGGCTGGCGCAGCCTGCTGGTGAACCTGGGGCCGGATCCGGTCCTCCACCAGGGACTGCTCGACCTGCTGGCCTCGGGGCAGGTCCCGATGGTGGCCCGCTATGCCCAGGCCCCCGTGCCCATGGGCGGGAACCAGGCCTGGCTCCTGTACTTCGGCCCCAGTCCAACGAAGCCCTGATCCTGCTAGGAGCCCTTTTCATGAGCCTGTTGGTAGTCGGCAGTGTGGCCTTTGACGATCTTGAGACGCCCTTCGGGCAGCGGGAGCGCGCCCTGGGAGGCTCCGCCACCTACTTCTCCCTGAGCGCGAGCCGCTTCCACCCGGTCCGCATCGTGGCGGTCGTGGGCGAGGACTTCGGCCCCGACCACTTCAGCGTGTTCGACAACCGTCCCATCGACCTGGAAGGGCTGTCCCAGGTCAAGGGCCTCAGCTTCCGCTGGAAGGGGGAATACGGCTACGACCTCAACGAGGCCAAGACCCTCGCCACGGACCTGAATGTCTTCGCGGACTTCCGCCCGAACCTCCCGGCCACCTATCGGGAGTCGGACTTCCTGTTCTTGGGGAACATCGACCCGGTGCTCCAGCTGGAGGTCGTGCGCCAGATGGGCACGCGGCCCAAGTGGATCGCCCTGGACACCATGAACTACTGGATCCGGGGGGCCCGCCCGGCCCTGGAGACCGTGCTCCGGGAGGTGGACATCCTCCTGGTGAACGACGCGGAGGTCCGGGAGCTTACCCAGGAGCACAGCCTCATCAAGGCCTACCGCAAGGTCCAGTCCCTCGGCCCCCAGATCCTGGTCGTCAAGCGGGGCGAATACGGCGTCGCAATCTTCACCTCCGAAGGCATCTTCGCCGCGCCCGCCTACCCCCTTGAGGACGTCTTCGACCCCACGGGTGCAGGCGACACCTTCGCAGGGGGGTTCCTGGGCTACCTGGCCTGGATCGGCCGGACGGACGTCACGGCCCTCAAACACGCCACCCTGGTGGGCTCAGTCATGGCCAGTTTCACAGTGGAACAATTCTCCACCGAACGGCTCGAGCAGATTTCCCAGGACGAAGTTCGCAACCGTCTATCATTATTTTCAGATATGATCCGCGTCGAAGACCTATAATTACCACTATCCAATTCATCACTGGGGGTTCCAGATGCGCCTGCCCACTTGCCTGAAAGCCGGACGGACCCACGCCCTGATGCTGGCTCCCGGGCTGCTCTTGGCCCTGGCCCTGGCTGCTCCCGACCTCGCCGCGCAGGAGCCTGCGACCGGCCCGGTGAAGGTGGAAGCCCACGCCTCCAAGTGGGAATACCCCAAGGAACTCAACGTTCCAGAGGGCTCCAGGACCCACTTGGTGCAGAAGGGCGACACCCTCTGGGACCTCGCCGGAAAGTATCTTGGCAACCCCTACGCCTGGCCCCAGATCTGGGAGCTGAACCAGTGGATCAAGGACCCGCACTGGATCTACCCCGGCGACCCCCTGGTCATCGACCTGACCCGGGCCGTGGCCACGGCGGGCTCGGTCCCGGAAGCCGTCGCCGGCCTGCAGCCCGACCTGAAGCGCGCCGACCCCAGCGTCCCCCGGCGGACCGAGCTCGGCTTCGCCTTCCAGGACTTCATCCAGCTGCCCTTCCTGACCCCCGAGGGTGCCGAGGCCCACTACAAGAGCCAGGGCGCCTTCCGCATCATGGGCAACAAGCGGGAGGACCGTCAGTATCTCGCCGAAGGCGAGTCGATCTACATGAACGGCGGCACAGAGCAGGGCGTCAAGGTCGGGGACCGCTTCCTGGTCCTGAAGACCGTGGCCCGGAAGCTGGCCCACCCGCTCCTCGCCAAGAAGAAACTCGGCGATGTGGTGCAGCAGTGCGGCGTGGTGCGGGTGATCACCGCCCAGGCCAAGGGCTCCGTGGCGGTGATCGAGCGCTGCCTCGAAGCCGTCGAGGCCGGCGACCGGCTGGTGCGGTTCACGGAACCGGCCAACCTGCCCATGCAGGCCCGGACGGATATCGCCGACCCGGTCAAGATCGCCCCCGACGCCGGCGTGGTGGTCTATATCCGGGACTCGAAGCTGAACTCGGCCACCGGGGACATGATCATCATCGACAAGGGCGCCTCCAGCGGCCTCAAGGTCGGTGATGTCCTGCTGGCCCTCCGGATCCGGACCTTCCCGGTGGGCTCCGGCAAGGAGAAGAAGCCCCCCACGGAGACCGTGGACCACTACCTCGGCCAGGTCCTGGTCGTGCGGGCCGACGCCGGCAGCGCCACCTGCCGCGTCCTCCGGACCGTGGAAGAGCTGCGGAACGGCGATACCGTCACGCGATAGGGCGGCAGCCGGCAGCGGGATTCAAGGGCCCCTCCGCTGGGGCCCTTGGTCTCTCAGGCCGGGCGCAGCTCCACCACCGTGCGCCGCCCCCGGGTGGGCAGCTCGTAGGGGTGCGCCGTGGCGACCCAGCCGGGGGGCAAGACTTCCTGCTCCCAGTCCGGGCCCTTGAGGGCGAAGAACGGAGCCCCGGGCCGTCCATGGCGGCCCCACCAGCCCAGCAGCTGTTCCAGGGTGCCCAGGGCCTTGGCCGTCCCCCAGTCCGCCTCCAGGGACGGCAGGGCCTCCAGGCGTCCGTGGAGAACTTTAAGGTTGGGGATGGGGACTTCCATGGCGACCTGCCGGAGAAAGGCCAGTTTTTTCGAGGAGGCGTCCACCCCGATCACTTCCAGGTCCGGACGGGCCAGGGCCAGCAGCACCCCAGGAATGCCCATGCCCGTACCCAAGTCCACCACCCGGGCGCCAGCGGGGAGCGGCGCCAGAAAAGGCAGCAGGGAGGCCGCATCGAGCACCAGTTCCTCCCGCCGCTGAGAGGCCGGCAGCGCCGTCAGGGCATGGGTGCGGTTCCAGCGGTCGAGCAGGGAGAGGAAGCCGCCCAGGGGCGCGGTCAGGTCGCTAGGGAGGCGCGGGAGCATGGCCCCAGGATGCCAGATGCTCGCAGTATTTCTCGATTTATGTTTGTTACTTCTTCATTTTTAGTAATTAATTTTAATTTTCGAAAATATTTTATGTCATATTTTTCTCATTAACGGGTGCGGGAACATTGACTCAATTCGTGCATCTAGAAATCACAGGTTGACAATATTGGGAATAGCCAGCATTATTAGGCCCCTTTAGCTGATCTCGTGAAGGAGTATTCCATGGTTCAGATATCAACACCCTTCACGGTCGATTGGTCCAGCCGCAGCAAATTGCGGGGACCCGGCGAGCAATCGTTGGGCCAGCTGCTGCGTGATCTGCGGAACCGCCTCTCGCCTGAAGCTCAGGGCCTCTCGTTGACTTATGTCGATGATCGCGGCATGAGAAAACTCAACCGCGAACATCGCGGGAAAAACATGACTACCGACGTGCTCAGTTTCCCCTCCAGCGTGGAAAAGGGTGCCTTCCCACACCTTGGAGATATCGTCATCAGCCTGCCCATGGCCGAGAAGATGGCCAAGAAATTCGGCGTGAGCCGGAGGCGGGAAGTCGAGATGCTGGTCATCCACGGGTTCCTCCACCTCTGCGGGCACGACCACGAGGCGGATGGTGGCGAGATGATGGCCCTGCAGGCGCAACTGGAGCGGGAGCTGCTCGACGAGGAGCCGCTGGCCATGAACCTGAAGCGGGGCCGCAAGCCCGGCAGCAAGGTGAAGAAGCTGAAGGACGGCAGCCGCGTGGTGGTGACCGGCCGGGCGGCGGCCGCACTGGTCCGCCGCGAGAAGGTCAAGAAGGAGAAGAAGGTCAAGGTCCGCAAGGTGCTGAAGCCCAAGGAGGCGACCCCCAAGCGCGGTCCGGGCCGGCCCCGGAAGGAGGCCACGCCCCTGGCAGCCAAGCGGCCGACCCGTCGCCGCCGACCGAGCGCCTCGCGGAGCGGCATCATCGGCTAGGCCTCACAGGTTCTGCCGGGTGCCCTGAATCCAGATGGCAAATGGATCCAAGGGTCGATAAAATAGCCCTTTGGCCCGGCTTCGGGCCGCGCCATCCGGAGTCTCCGTGATCAATCTCCTGCTCGGCCTAGGCGCCGCCTTTGCCGTGATCCTGCTTGCCCTCGTGCTGCACATCAGCTCCTGGATCAGCGTGCCCCTCGGCCTGCTCGCCGGGGCGGGTCTCTTCATATGGCAGGGACGCAAGGTCCAGCAGGAGCTTGAGGCGATCTTCACCCGCGCCGGCGACCTGCTGAAGAAGCAGCAGTTCGACAAGGCCATCGAGGCCATGAAGGAAGGCTACCGGTTCTCCTCCCGGCAGTTCCTGGTGAAGGGCAGCATCGATGGCCAGATCGGCGTCGTGCAGTACCTGCGCAAGAAGAACGAGGAGGCTGAGCCCCTGCTGGCCGCCGCCTCCATGCAGCACTACATCGCCAAGGCCATGCTGGGGATCATCCAGTGGAAGCGCGGCGAGAAGAAGAAGGCCAAGGAGACCTTCAACCTGGCCCTCAAGAGCGGCAAGAAGGAGAGCCTGCTCTACGCGGTCTACGCCTACATGCTGGTGGAGATGGGCGAGCGCGACAAGGCCATCCAGATCCTCAACCAGGGCCTCGGCGTCTGCCAGGGCGACGAGCGGCTCATCACCAACCGCAACCTGCTGCAGAACGGCAAGGCCCTCAAGATGAAGGTCTACGGCGAGCAGTGGTACCAGTTCCTTCTCGAGCGCCCGATGATCCGCCAGGAAGCCCCGGCCTTCGCCCGGGTGTCCCGCCGGGCCCTGCGCGGCTGACATGATCCGGGGGGGGCCGCCTGCTTGCTGCGCTCGCGGTGCCGCCCCCGGGAACCCCACGCCTGATCCGTTCCGTCCTGTCCTTTCCTGGAGTCCCCATGTCCGGCCACAGCAAATGGTCCACCATCAAGCACAAGAAGGGCGCCGCTGACGCCAAGCGCGGCAAGGTCTTCACGCGGATCCTCAAGGAGATCACCGTGGCGGCCCGCCTCGGCGGCGGCGATGTGGGAGCCAACCCCCGCCTGCGCCTGGCCGTGGACCAGGCCAAGGGCAGCAACATGCCCAAGGACAACTGGGAGCGCGCCATCAAGAAGGGCACCGGCGAGCTCGAGGGCGTGACCTACGAGGAAGTCACCTACGAGGCCTACGGTCCCGGTGGCGTGGCCATCATGGTCGAGGCCATGACTGACAACAAGAACCGCACCACCCCCGAGGTCCGCAGCTACTTCACCAAGTTCGGCGGCGAGCTGGGTGCCCAGGGCTCCGTGGCCTACCTCTTCACCAAGCAGGGCCAGATCGTGGTGGAAGCCGAGGTCACCGAGGACAAGGTCATGGAGGTGGCCCTGGAGGCCGGCGCCGATGATGTCGTCGATGAGGGTGGCGCCTGGGTGATCAAGACCAGCCCCGAGTCCTACCAGGCGGTGAAGGATGCCGTGGACGCCGCCAAGCTGCCGATCATCGAGGCCAAGATCATCATGGCCCCCAGCACCAGCTCGGCCCTCGAAGGCAGCAAGCTCACCAGCTTCCTCAAGCTGGTGGACCTGCTCGAGGACAACGACGATGTGCAGAACGTGTGGCACAACGCAGACTATGAAGAGCCCGAAGACTAAGTAATTCCAGAAACGCGAGCAGCCGCCATTGGCGGCTGCTCGCGTTTCTGGAGGAGTGCTCAGTTGGCGGGGCGGAGGGTCTCCACCGGGCCCGCAGGAGCGGTCTTGGCGCGGGCGCCGAACAGCCCCTTGTTGAAGACGGTGAAGCTGGCGGCCAGGAAGAGCACCAGCACCAGCAGGGCGGAGCCGCGCCGGCCGGCGGCCAGGGCCTTGGGCGTCATCTCGGACAGGCCCACGAGGATCAGCACCAGCAGCAGCTTGACATGGAAGTAGTGGCCGTTCTTCAGGGGGTTCTGCCCGTCCTGCAGCAGCAGCACCAGCAGGGCGATGCCGGCCACCAGGGCCAGCCGGAAGGACCAGGCCACCACCTTGGCCCAGATCGTGGCGGCCAGGCCCTGAATGTCTTCCCGGCCCTCTTCGAAGCCCGAGAGCAGCAGCGTCACCACCGTGCCGCCAAGGCCGACGCCCAGGGTCAGGAAGTGCAGCCAGCGGAGAATGTTCACAGCTTCGAGCTTGAGGTTCATGGTCACCTTCCAAGGGGAATCCCCAGATTAGCAGCCCTGATAGGCTGGTCTGGTCTGGAGAGGGTCATGACCAAGCTGAGAGTCGCCGTCGTCGGAGTGGGTCACCTGGGGCAACATCACGCCCGCATCGCCGCGTCCGCGCCGGACGCGCTGCTGGTGGCGGTGGTGGATCCCGATCCCGCCCGCGGACCGGAGATCGCCGCCAAGTTCGGCGCCCCCTGGGCGGCCGGCCTGGAGCAGGTGCTCGCGGACGTGGACGCCGTGCAGATCGCGGCCCCCACGGGCTTCCACCACGCCCTCGGCATCCAGGCCCTCAAGGCCGGCAAGCACGTGCTCATGGAGAAGCCTCTGGCCGCCACCCTCGACGAGGGCGTGGCGCTGCTGGCGGCCCTGGCCCAGGCCCGCGCCGCCAGGCCCGGCCTCATCGCCCAGGTGGGCCACCTGGAGCGCTTCAACCCCGCGGTCACCGCCCTGCGGGAGCGCGGCTTCAAGCCCCGCTTCCTGGAGGCGGTGCGGGTCTCGCCCTTCCCGGCCCGCAGCCTCGAAGTGGACGTGGTGATGGACGTGATGATCCATGACCTGGACCTGCTCCGCGCCCTGGTGGGGCGCCCCGTGATCGATGTGGAGGCCGTGGGCGTCCCCGTCCTGACGCCCTACGCCGACCTGGTGAACGCCCGCCTGAAGTTCGAGGGCGGCGCCTTCGCCACGGTCACCGCCAGCCGCGTGGCCCGCAAGAAGGAGCGCACCCTCCGGGCCTTCGGCGACAAGGAATACGCCAGCCTCGACTTCGCCTCCCAGAAGCTGGAGCTGCTGCGCCTCGTCCTGGGTCCGGACGGCCCCGAGGTGCGCCCGGAGACCGCCACCATCGAGGAGGGCGAGCCCCTGCGCCTGGAGATCGAGGCCTTCCACGCGGCCTGCCTGGGCAGCGGCACCGACGGCGTCACCTGGGAAGAAGGCCAGGAGGCCATGCGCGTGGCCGACCAGGTCCAGAAGGCCGTCGCCCGGAGCCTCGCGGAGCTGGGCCGGGCGTGAGCCGGTTCTACGACCTCGCCTCCCTCGCCAAGCCCCTGGTGACGGCGCCGCTGGCGCTGGCCTTCCTGGACTTGGATGCGGACCGGCGCTGGACCCTGGGCTTCCAGGACCGGACCGGGCCGCTCACAGTCCGCCAGCTGCTGTCGCACAGCTCCGGGCTCCCGCCCTGGCGGCCCTACACAGGCGAAGTGCTGGCCCGGCAGCTGCGCCGGCCGGTGCCGGGCCATCCCTTGCTCCAGCCGGCCACGCCGGGCCTGGCCACCTACTCGGACCTGAACTACCGCCTGCTGGCGGAGCTGTTGGAAGCCGAGACCGGCGTCACCTTCCCCCGGCTTGGCGCCGCCTCGGGGCTGAGTCCGGCACCCTGGCGGGAGGCCCCCACCGAGGTGCCTGATGCCCCCGACGCGGTGGCCTGGACCCTGGCTGTCGGCACCGCGCCGCCGCCCCGCGACCCGCACCTGCCCCAGGATGCCAACGCCCGGGCCGGCATGTGGGGCCATGCCGGCTTCGGCACCACCGCGCCCCAGCTGCGCGCTGCCCTGGAGCGCTGGGTGGCCGCGGGCTGGCCCCGACGCATGGCCGTGGAAGCGGCCCGGGGCGAGCAGGGCGCCCGCTGGGGGCTCGGCCTGAAGCTGCTGACCGCGGACCCGGGCTCCTTTGGACAGCTGCTGGCAGATCTGCCCGCCGGCGTGGGCTGCCGGGTCCTGGAGGATCCCACCGAGGCCGCGCCGCCCCGGGCGCCAGCCGAGACCGCGGGGCCCGGCGCCCCCTCCGGCTGGTGGTTCCACCTGGGCTACACGGGCCCCGCCCTCTTCTATCGGCCCGCGGACCGGAGCTGCCTCGCCCTCCTCGTCCACCGCCGGGGCCCAGCGGGCACCCTGCTGGACGCAGTGGACCTGCGGGCCCGGCGCTGGCAGGTTCTCTCGCGGTTCGTGGGAGAATCCAGGGCATGAAGGCCCTCATCGTCCCCGCCCTGATCCTCAGCCTCACGCCCCTGCAGGCCGCCCAGCCCCCCCTGCGCATCGGGCTGGATACCCAGGCATCGGAGTGGATCGTGTCCCTGGAGGGGGGCGGCCAGGTCTGTGACCGGGCCGGGAAGCGCCTCTTCAGCCTGGCGCCGGAGGAGAAGCTGCGCATCTGGTGGGATAGCCGCGGGGTCTCGGACCCCACCACCGAGTACCGGATCCAGGTGGGTCGCCCCCTGGACGCCGAGGAGGCGGCGGCCCTGCTGAAGCGCCTGCGGAGCCTGGGCGAGGCTCCCGACCAGGTCAAGGTCCCGGATGCCGAGACCTGGCGTGTGGTCACCGGCCACTTCCAGGAGGTCCGGCACGCCGAGCCGGTCCTGCAGAAGCTCCAGGACCTGGGCTTCGACGAGCTCTGGGTCGCCTCGGAGACGCACCCGGGCTCACCCCGGAAGGGCCGCGCCCTCTATGCCATCACGGACCGCTACGAGCGCCGGGCCCTGCCCCAGGCGGGGGTCTGGCTCAAGCCCGCCGGCGAGCTCACCAGCCTGCAGGGCAAGGGGCGCTACCGGGGCAAGGTCGAGATCCTGCCCAACGCCCAGGGCCGCCTGACGGTGGTGAACACCCTGGACCTGGAGACCTACCTGCGCGGTGTGGTGCCCCGGGAGATGGGTGCCTGGGAATACCCGGCCCTGGAGGCCCTCAAGGCCCAGGCGGTGGCGGCCCGGACCTACGCCGTGGCCAACCGCGGGAAGCGGGCCGCGGACGGCTTCGACATGGGGGACACCGTCGCCGACCAGGTCTATGGCGGCCGAGACGGCGAGCAGGCTCTCACGGACCGGGCCATCCAGGAGACCGAGGGGCAGTTCGCCACCTACGGCGGCAAGCCGATCCAGGCCCTCTTCATGGCCGACTGCGGCGGCCACACCACCGACGTGGGCGAGGTCTTCGGCGGCAACGCCCCCTACCTGCGGGCCGCCAGCTGTTACGCAGAGCAGCCCCTGACGCTGTCCTTCACCGCGGGCCAGCCCATCACCGCCGAAGCCCAGCAGCCCTGGCTGACCTGGGAGCTGCTGCGGCTCGCGGCCCTGGGCCTCCCCGCCGACTGGCTGAGCGGCGAGCGCCTCGGTCGGCCCGCCACCCCCAGCGACCTGGCCCAGCCCGTGCGCCTGCTCCAGCAGCGCCTGGCCCTGGCGCCCGACCCCCTGGCCCGGGAAGGGAACCTCTACCTGGCCCTGGCCCGGGCCTTCGGCTTCCAGCGCCTCGTGGAGGGCCAGGAACGGCCCCAGGACGCGGCCTACTTCCTGCCCGCCACCCTGCCCCAGGACCGACTGCTGGCAGCCTTCCTGACCCGGCGGGGCGTGGTTCCCGCCGCCGCCTGGGCCGCCGGGGAGCCTGCCACCTTGCGCCAGACCCTCCAGGTGCTGGGTCGGCTCTGGCAGGAGCTGGAGCCATTCACCCCCGCCGAGGGCTCTCTGCTGCTGGATCGCCAGGTGCGGCGCAAGCGCGGGGGGCCGGAGCCCCTGCCCCTGGCTCCCACCCTGCTCCTGGCCGAGGAGGCCCCGGATGGCAGCCTGCGGCTGCTGCCCCGGGCCGACCTCCAGGTGGGCGACCGGCTCAAGTGGATTCCCGCCGAGGACGGGCAGACCCAGGTGCTGGTGCGGCGGCTGGACCCCGACGGCGCGGCCTGGGATCGCTACAATCCCACCGCCCACTGGCGCGTCGAATACACCGAGGCCGAGCTGCTGGCCACGGTGACCAAACGGATCCAGGTCCCCGGCATCCGGGAGCTCAGGGCCCAGTACAACGACCAGGGCCGGGTGCTGGACCTCAACCTGGTGGACACCCGGGGCGCCGCCCACCGGGTGCGCGGCATGCACATCCGGGGTCTGCTGGGCCTCAAGGACAACGTCTTCCGCTGGCTCACGGTGGGCGAGGGCGCCCGGCGCCGCTGGATCTTCTACGGCCGGGGCTGGGGCCACGGGCTGGGCATGTGCCAGACCGGCGCCTACGGCATGGCCCTGGAGGGCGCCACCTTCCAGCAGATCCTCCAGCACTACTACCCGGGAGTGAGCCTCCAGCGGGTGGATTGAGTTCAAGCAACCTACCCCAGTTCAAGGCATTGACGCTCAGGGGCAGATGCCCGAGGTTTCCTGATAGGAGGCCAGGCATGAGTCTGGACGGCTGGATTCTAGGTGCGCCGCTGAAGGTGCTGCAGCGGGAGGACCACCCTTACCACGAGACCGCCCTGGCCACCCTGGGCCACCATGAGATGGGACTCGTCCGCCGGGAGACCCCCCAGGGACCCAGCAGTGAGGTCTTCCTGGACGGCCGCTCCCTCTTCTTCCCGGGGGCGGCGGCACCGGGGCGCGCCTGGTTCGACCTCTGCCGGGAGCTGGGCTACGAGCCCTCCCGCCACTGGGACTGGGATCCGGCCCTCATCCTGTTCCAGCAGGTGGTGCCGGCCCTGGCCGCAGACTGGCACGAGCCGCCCCTGGTGCTCAATGCCCTGGGCCTCCCCGAGGGTGTGCTCAGCCTCGCCGGCCTGCGCCAGACGTTCGCCGAGGCCGTGGCGGAGCTGCACGCCCGGCTCCCGGGACCCGTGGGCGCCAAGGTGGCGGAGACCTTCGAGTGGCTGCCGCTGCGGGCCGTGGTCTTCCACGACGACGCCCAGCCGGCCCTGGACTTCGAGGGCACCGGCCCCTGCGGCCTGGTCTCCCTGTGGCTGGGCATCCACCACGACCGCCCGGTGATCCTCCAGGGCCAGTCTCCGGGCGGCCCCCGGCAGCGGCACTGGGCCACGGAGAACCCGGCGGAGCGGCCGCCCGCGGAGCTGTTCCTGGCCGCCGCGGGGCTGGACCCGGAGCGGCCCAAGGGCTTCGATGCGGCGCTCCAGGCCGCCATCGCCCACCTCTGCCACCAGCTGGAGGACCCGCTGGATGCCTACCGTCGCACCTATCCCGTGGGCATCCCCTGGCACCACGGGCGCCGGGAGCGCCTCCTGGGCCGCACCATCGTTGACGTGCGGCCCGGGGATCCCCCCATCCTCGTCCTCGATGACGGCACCGAGGTGGCCATCGACGCCGATCCGGCCTCCTCCTGGGAAGCCGGAGGCATCTAGGCCCCGCGGCTCACTCGCGCAATCAGTCCAGCTGCTCCCACTTCACCGCGAAGTGCTCGAGGATGTGCTGGCGCTCGGCGCGCTCCTGGTCGGCGATGCTGGTGTAGGGATGGCGGAACACCACCCGCCTCACGCCGCGCCGGACCAGGGCGCGACAGCAGATGAGGCAGGGCTCGTGGGTGACGTAGGCCGTGGCCACGGGGCCGTCGCAGAAGCCTAGCGCGTTCTCCTCGGCGTGGCTGGTGTGCAGGCAGCGCTGCCCCGGCTTGCAGGTATCGGGTGTGCAGTGGGCCATGCCCGGCAGGGCCCCGTTGAAGCCCGCCGCGGCGATGCCGCCGTCGGCCCGCAGCAGCACCGCGCCCACCTTGAGGCGACAGCAGGTGCCCAGGCGGCTCAGCTCGAGCGCCATGTTCATGAAGACTTCATCCTTGAGCTGCGCGCGGGACATGGGGACCTCGGGGGGGGGAACTCCATCATCGCAAGAACCCGCCCGGCGTGGGAAATCCTGCGCCTCGGCCCCTGGAGGAGTGCTCCAATGGACCCGGGAGGCCGTGCGCCGATGGACCAGCTCTGGGGAATCGGTGGGGCAGCCGGAACCTTGCCCTGGCCTACCTGGCCGCCACGGCCGGGATGCTCTGGCTGCTGAGCCAGGCCCGGCGCTCCTTCTGGCTGGTCTCGCTGCTGGCCCTGCCCGGGACCTTCTGCCACGAGCTCTGCCACTGGCTGGTGGGCACCGCCCTCAATGGTCAGCCCCTGCGCTTCACGGTGCTCCCCCGGCGGGAGGGGCGCGGCTACGTGCTGGGCTCCGTGGCCCTGGGCAACCTCCGCTGGTACAACGCCTTCTTCATCGGCCTCGCGCCGCTGCTGCTGCTGCCCCTGGCCTACGGACTCTTCCTCTGGCGGCTGGGGGACCGGCCCCAGCTCGGCTGGCCCGAGGCGGCCATGGTCTTCCTGCTGGCCAACCTGCTCTTCGCGGCCCTGCCCTCCTGGCAGGACCTGCGCATCGCCGCCCGCTCACCCATCGGCTGGCTGCTCCTGGCGGGCGGACTGGCCTGGGGCTGGCGGAAGGTCGCGCAGCCCGCGCCCGCAGGGAAGCCCCCCTCCGCCCGCGTCTCGCCCCCGACATCACGCTAGAATGACCGCTGCAGCCTGCAGGTCCCGTAGCTCAGCGGATAGAGCGACCGCCTCCTAAGCGGTAGGTCGTGGGTTCAATTCCCGCCGGGACCACCAGCTTGAAACACGCGCCAGTGCTGGCTTTCAGCGCTTTCCAACAAACAGGAGCGAAGCAGAAAATAGGGACTGGGTAGGCCTTTCCGGTCTTCCCAAGTCCTTTGTTTTCGGTGCTGGTACCGCTGCTCATACCAGAAAATCACCAACCTTTTTCGGGGCTCGCACCACCCCTTCAGGTCTCGCCCCCGCGTCCCCGCGACGCTTAGCGATAAACCCTCTGAGTCCAGGGCGTCAACTACATTTCACCTCTAACGACAATTACCTTTCCTCATGAATGAGGTAGCCCTTACGGGGTGGCCGGAGCGGAGGCCGTAGGCCGCAGCGGAGGGCACCCCGTAAGGGGCACGGTCTGGTTAGACGAGAGGCTCATACCTCTGGAGGCAAGGCCCTACTGGACCTCGGGGCCTGCCTGTATGGAGGTTGGCAAACGTGCTACATTTTCCCAAATCGTAATACTGGGGGTCCACCATGTCCGAACTCGAACGGTTTGGGGTGTCCATGGATAGTGACCTGTTGGCACGATTTGATGACCGTATCGCCTCACGGGGATATCGCACCCGTTCCGAGGCTATTCGTGATCTGGTGCGCCAGGAACTGGTCAACAGCGCCTGGGAGCGCCCGAAGGCTGCTGTCTTTGGCACTGTGACCATCCTCTACGATCACCACGCACATGGCCTGGCCGAGGCGCTGGCTGATCTCCAGCACGACCACCATGCCTCAGTTGTCTGCACGACTCATGTCCATGTAGACGCGCACAACTGCCTGGAAGTCATCGTCATCAAAGGCCCCAGTGCCCAGGTTCGCCGTATCGCTGACAGCCTCATCGCGACGAAGGGTGTAAAGCATGGGCAGTTGGTCTGCTCGGCCATCTGACAACCAACCAGGTAGGAGGACTGATGCAACCGTCACGCCTGCTCCTAATCCTTCCAGCCCTGGCCTCGGCTCTTCATGCGCACCAGGCCGTAGAGATCATCGTAAAAGACCCATCAGGGATTCCCCTCCCAGGGGTGAATCTGGAGCTATCCGGTTCCAACCTTACGGCGCCATTGAAGGCCGTCTCGGATGCCTCTGGCCGTTGTCACGTTGATCTGGATCCAGGGATCTACCAACTGCGGCTGGTGCACCCCAACTTCCTCTCCTTCAACCGCCGCATCCAGGTCGGCCTCGGGCACCCGCATCACCTGGCCTTCACCTTGCACCCTTATGCCTCGGCCACGGTAGAGGTAGTGGCCAAGGCATCGGTAGCGAACCTGAGCGCACTGGACGAACCGCTCAACCACCTCCTGGGGCTCGCCGACGCAGCCAATGAAGGCATCATCACGCCCGCCGAACTCCAGTCCCGGCCCTACCAGCGCCCTGGTGATTTGCTGGAGACCGTCCCCGGCCTGCTGATTAGCCAGCACAGTGGCGAGGGCAAGGCCAACCAGTACTACCTGCGGGGGTTCAACCTGGACCATGGCACCGATGTAGCCATCCGCGTGGCGGGAATGCCCATCAATCTGCCTACCCATGCCCATGGGCAGGGTTATTTGGACCTCAACTTCCTGATCCCGGAACTGGTGAGCCGGGTCCAGTACCGCAAAGGACCCACTTTCGCCGAGGAGGGGGACTTCTCCGCCGCTGGTTCCGTGGACATCGGCTACCTCCACGCCCTGGAGCACCCCTTGCTCACGCTTGAGGCCGGTGCCTATGCCTATCGTCGTTCCCTCTTTGCCGGATCGTGGAAGGTCGCAGGAGGGGATCTCCTGATCGCCCAGGAAGGTGTCCACAACGACGGTCCCTGGGAACACCCGGAGGATTTTAAGGCTATGTGCAATACGGGGTTGAACCGGGTGGCCCGGGCTAGGTGAACTCGCCCGCCTCCGCTGCCGCCCTTTTGTGCATTTCAGGGTTGACACCCCCCACCTTAGGCATATCTTAAATTGTGCAATCTAGGGTTGAGGGGTTGGAATGGCTAACGGACAGGTCAAAGACACGATGCTGGCGGACTTCATCTGGAAGAACGCCGAGGACCTGTGGGGCGACTTCCGCCACACGGAGTTCGGTAAGGTCATCCTCCCCTTCACCCTGCTTCGGCGGCTGGAGTGTGTCCTGGAGGTCAGCCGCGAGAAGGTGCGAGCCGCCCACAAGGAGCACAAAGACTCCGGGCTGGCGCTGGACAGCATCCTCCGGCAGTTGACGGGCCTGCCCTTTTACAATGTTAGTGACTACGCCCTCGACAACGTCGGCTCCACCAAGACCCGCCAGAACCTTGAGGACTACGTCTCCAAGTTCTCCGACAACGCCCGGGTGATCTTCGAGCAGTTCGAGTTCGCCAGCACGATCACCAAGCTGGACAAGGCCGGGATCCTCTTCAAAATCTGCAACAACTTCGCCGGAATCGACCTCCACCCGTCCGTGGTCCCTGACCGGGTGATGAGCAACATCTACGAGCACCTCATCCGCCGGTTCGGGGCCGCCGTCAACGAAGGGGCTGAGGACTTCATGACCCCAAGGGATGTGGTCCACCTGGCCACCACCCTCCTGCTGGACCCCGACGACAAGCTCTTTGAGTCCAACCCAGGCCTGATTCGCACCCTCTATGACCCCACCTGCGGGACCGGAGGGTTCATCTCCGACGCGATGGATCATGTCGATACCTACTCGGACAAGTATTCAGTGCCTCCGGTACTGGTACCGTTCGGCCAGGAGTTGGAGCCCGAGACCCATGCGGTCTGCCTCTCCAGCATGTTGCTGAGGACGCTGGTCAGCGATCCAGGGCGGGACCTCTCCAAGAACATCAAGCTGGGGAACACCCTCTCGAACGACCAGTTCCAGGACGACAGGTTCCACTACGGCCTCGCCAATCCCCCCTTCGGGAAGAAGTGGGAGAAGGAGCAAGCAGGCGTTGAGCGGGAACGCCGTGAGAAGGGATACGATGGGCGCTTCGGGCCTGGAACCCCGCGCATCAACGATGGCTCGATGCTCTTCCTCCTGCACCTTGCCAGCAAGATGGAGCACCCCAAGAAGGGCGGCGGGCGGGTTGCCATCATCCTGTCAGGCTCCCCGTTGTTCAACGGAGGGGCTGGGTCAGGGGAATCGGAAATCCGGCGCTGGTTGCTGGAGCAGGACCTCGTTGAAGCCATCGTCGCCCTCCCCACGGAAATCTTCTTCCGGACAGGGATCGGGACTTACATCTGGATCCTGAGCAACAAGAAGGCCCCGGAGCGGAAGGGAAAGGTCCAGTTGCTTGATGCGACCACCTTCTGGACCTCCATTAAGAACGAGGGCAACAAACGCCGGAAGATCAGCGACGACCAGATCCGGGAGATCGCGGACCAGTACCTTGCCTTCGAGTCCTCGGGCATCAGTAAAGTCATCGAGTCCACCCAGTTTGGCTACCGGCGGATCAAGGTGCTTCGTCCCCTCCGGATGGCTCTCCACCTCAATCAGGAGGCCCTGGGCCGTCTGAAGGAGCACAAACAGTGGCAGAAGCTCTCTGAGGCCGAGGCCAAGGCCTGGGAGAAGGCCCTCGCCCCCCATCTTGGAGAGGTTCACGACTACGGCTGGGCCAAGACCTTCGCGGAGGAGGCCACCGCGAAGAGCAAGGTCATCGAAAAGGTTGGCAAGGCCTTTATCAAGGCCCTGATCTACACCTTCGGTGAGCGCGACCCCCAGGGCGAGATCGTCCTGGATGACGACGGCGTCCAGGTCCCTGACCCAGAGCTTACCGACTACGAGAACGTGCCCCTCAGCCAGGACATCAAGGACTACCTGGCCGTGGAGGTGCGGCCTCATGTTCCCGATGCCTACATCGACGAGTCTTTCTGTGACGACGGGGACAAGAAGGTTGGTCGGGTTGGCTACGAGATCAACTTCAACCGCTACTTCTACAAGTTCCAGCCTCCGCCGAAGCTCGAAGAGATCGACGCCAAACTGAAGCAGGTGGAGGAAGAGATCCACGCCCTGCTGAACGCGGTGACGAAATGAGCCATTACAATCCCTACCCAGCCTACCGGGATAGCGGCGTTGAGTGGATCGGATTGATCCCCACCCATTGGTCCGTCCTGTCCATCAAGACGATCTCGGACATAGCGAATGGCGCGACTCCAGAAAGCGGTAATTCAGCCTACTGGGACGGCGGGATCGCCTGGTTCACCCCCGCCGACATCGACAACGAGATCGTCAAGTTTCTTGCCGAGCCGCTGCGTCGGATCACTGATGCTGGCCTTGCAAGCTGCGCGGCCAAGCTGACGCCTGCCGGGAGTGTCGTATTGAGCACGCGAGCCCCTATTGGGAGCATCGGGATCACCGCGATTCCTTCTGCCACGAACCAAGGGTGCCGATCTCTCATCCCAATGCCAGGCTTACCCCCCTTGCTGCTGGCTTCTGTGCTTCTTGCTGCACGTAAGGACCTAGCCTTGAGGAGCAATGGGACCACTTTTCAGGAGTTGTCCTCAGAATCTCTTCGGTCCACCAGGATCCCTCTCCCACCCGTTGCCGAACGTGCCAGGATCACTGATTGGATCCAATCCGAGACGGCCCGCATTGACGCCCTGATCGAGAAGAAGACCCTCTTCATCGACCTCCTCAAGCTGAAGCGCCAGTCCCTCATCACGAACGCTGTCATTAAGGGCATCGACTCCCTCGTGGAACTGAGGGATTCCGGGGTGGAGTGGATTGGGGCAATCCCGTGCCACTGGTCCGTGATGCGGATGGGCAATATCTACAGAGAGGCAAACAGGCCTGGCGATCCGACACTTCCAGTGCTCTCGATCTCCATCCACGATGGCATTTCGGATGATGAGTTGGCCCAGGAGGATCGGGACCGCAGGGTGTCCCACATCGAGGACCGTGAGAAATATAAGCGAGTCGTCCCCGGTGACCTTGCCTACAACATGATGCGGGCTTGGCAAGGTGGGTTTGGCGCAGTGATGGTTGATGGGCTTGTCAGTCCCGCCTACGTTGTGGCCGAACCTACCCGTGAGATTCGTAGTGACTTTATTGAGTTGCTACTCCGAACAGCCATGGCAATCGAAGAGATGCGCCGCTTTTCCCGGGGGATCGCTGACTTCAGGATGCGCCTCTATTGGGATGACTTTAAGAACATTCGGGTCTGCCTCCCACCCATCGCGGAGCAGAGTCGCATCCTTGAGTTTATTGCAAAGGCATCCTCACGAATCGACCTTCTGGCCGAAAAGACGCAGGAGAGCATTACCCTCCTCAAAGAGCGCCGCACGGCTCTCATCACCGCTGCCGTAACCGGCCAAATCGACCTGCGGGAGGACATCGCATGAGCGAGCCCCACCACGAGAAGAACTTCCAGAACTACATCGTCGCCCAGTTGAAAGCCATGGGTTGGCTCGTCGGGACCACCGACGGCTATGACACTGAGAGCGCCCTCTTCACAGAGGATGTGCTGGCTTGGGTCAAAGCCACCCAGCCGAAGTCCTGGGAGAAACTGGAGGCCACCCACAAGGGGAAGGCCCTGGATGCCCTGACCGACCGCCTGGCGAAGGCCCTGGAGAAGGACGGGACCGTCCAAGTGCTCCGTGGCGGCTTCCAGGTGGCCGGTGCCGGTCACTTCGACATGAGCGAGGCTGCACCTGAGGATCTGAGGAACCAGGGCGTCCTGGACCGCTACAAGGCCAACAGGCTGCGGGTGGTGCCGGAGTTGAAGTATCACCCTGCCCACGAATACGCGATTGATCTCGTGTTCTTCATCAACGGGATCCCCGTGGGGACCACCGAACTCAAGACTGACTTCACTCAGGGGGTCGAGGAGGCGATGGAGCAGTACCGCCACGACCGGAAGCCCTACGACCCTGTCACCAAGCGCAAGGAGCCCCTGCTGACCTTCAAGAGGGGTGCGGTGGTCCACTTCGCCATGTCCGACTCGGACATCCGGATGGCGACCAAGCTGGATGGCGAGAACACCTATTTCCTGCCCTTCAACAGCGGGAACAAGGGCCATGCCGGTAATGCCGCCCGCGAGGACAAGGACTACCCCGTCGCCTACTTCTGGAAGGATGTGCTGAAGCCGGACGCCTGGCTCCGCATCTTCCATAGCTTTGTCTATGTCGAGAAGAAGGATGTGGTGGACCTTCACGGAAACTGGTCCAAGAAGGAAACCCTCATCTTCCCGAGGTTCCACCAGTGGTCGGCAGTGAACGACATGATCGCCGACGCCAAGGCCAACGGCCCTGGCATGGCCTACCTCTGCGAGCACAGCGCCGGGTCCGGCAAGACCAGCACCATCGCCTGGACCGCCCACGACCTCATCAAGCTGCGCCATGACAACGGCAAGGCTTACTTCGACTCAGTCATCATCGTCACTGACCGGACGGTCCTGGACAGCCAGTTGCAGGACGCGGTGAAGCAGATCGACTGCCAGTTCGGCGTCATTGCTGCCATCGACCGGGACAAGTCCTCCAAGTCCAAGAGCAAGCAGTTGACGGAGGCCATCTCCGGCGGGACCCCGATCATCGTGGTCACGATCCAGACCTTCCCTTATGCGATGGAAGCGATCCTCACGGCGGGCTCCCTCAAGGACAAGCACTTTGCCGTCATCATTGACGAGGCCCATAACTCGCAGACGGGAACGAACGCCTCCAAACTCCAGGCGGCCCTGGCCCTGCAATCCAAGGATGCGATGGCGGCCATGACTGTCGAGGACCTTCTGGAGCACATCCAGAAGTCTCGTGTCCGGCCCAAGAACATCAGCCACTTCGCCTTCACGGCTACCCCGAAGCACTCGACCCTGATGCTCTTTGGGCGGCCCAAGGACCCGAGCCAGCCGTCCTCCAAGGACAACCTGCCGGAGTCCTTCCACAAGTATCCGATGCGTCAGGCCATCGAGGAGGGGTTCATCCTCGACGTGCTTCAGAACTATGTGCCCTACAAGACCGCCTACAACCTGAGCGAGCAGTTGGGCAAGGACAAGCGGGTGAACACCCGCCAGGCCCGTCGGGCGCTGGCTCAGTGGATGGCGCTGCACCCGACCAACGTCACCCAGAAGGTGCAACTCATCATCGAGCACTTCTCGAAGAACGTGGCCCACCTGCTGGACGGGAAGGCCAAGGCCATGGTGGTGACCAGTTCCCGGGCCGCAGCCGTTCGTTACAAGAAGGGGTTTGACGCCTACATCATGAAGCACCCTGAGCACGCGGGCATTCGGGCCTTGGTTGCCTTCTCAGGGAAGCTGACGGCGAAACAGGTCAATCACCCTGCCGACGAGCATTTGAAGGGGGATGACTTTAAGGTCGCCGAGGACGAGGAGTTCACCGAAGCCAGCATGAACCCGGGCATGAAGGGCGCGGATCTGCGGGTGGAGTTCGACCGTCCCGAATACCGGGTGATGCTGGTGGCCGACAAGTTCCAGACCGGCTTTGACCAGCCCAAGCTGGTGGCCATGTATATCGACAAGAAGATTGCCAACGAGGTGGAGATCGTCCAGACGCTCTCCCGCCTGAACCGGACTGCGCCGGGGAAGGACGGGACCTTCGTGATCGACTTCGTAAACGACCCTGACTCCGTCCGCTTGGCCTTCGCCAAGTACGATTCGGGGGCACAGATCGTCGATGTCCAAGACTTGAACGTGGTCTACGAGATCAAGGCCCCCTTGGACAAGGCCGGGATCTATGACGAGAAGGACTTGGACGCCTTCCGGGAGGCCCGGTTCAAGGCTGCCAGGGGCCTGAGTTCCGGTGCGACCACGACCCACAAGGAGCTTTACGCTGCCACCCAGCACCCCACGGACCTCTACAACCAGAAGTTGAAGATGCTGCGGGATGCCGTAAAGATCAGCGAGGCGGCCTACCAGGACGCTCGCGCCAAGAAGAACAAGGACGCCATGAAGGCCGCCGACCACCAGCGGGCGGACTACGCGGAGCAGATGACGGCCCTGGTCAATTTCAAGAACGGCCTCGGGCGGTTCTGCCGGACCTACTCCTACGTGGCCCAACTCATTGACTTCGGGGATCCGGAGCTTGAGAACTACGCGGCCTTTGCCAAGCTGCTGAGTAAGCGTCTGGACGGGATCTCCCCTGACGAGGTGGACCTCAAGGGGATGCTGCTGACGGGGTTTGAAATCCTCGGTCGCAAGGATCAGCCCGTGAAGCCCGCCCAGGAGGACCTGGTGCTCCCCCCGGTGGGGCCTGGCGGTGAGGGCAAAGCCCACGACCCGGACTTCCTGGCAGAGATCATCAAGCGAATGAACGCCATCTTCGGTAAGGTGGCGCCGATCAAGGACCTTGTGGCACTGACGAACCAGGTGACTTCCATCGCCCGCGAGAACGACACCGTCATGGCTCAGGTTGAGAACAACTCGCGGGACCAGACCATGAAGGGCAACCTCCCTGGAGCGATTGAGCAGGCCGTGGTCCGAGCCCTCACCTCTCACCAGGCCGCTGCGAAGCTGCTGCTCAAGTCGGATCAGCAGTCCATGTCTGCCTTCACCCACTTGATCTACGACATCCTGAAGGCTGGCCAAGGGATCGACCTGGAGGCCTCATGATCGACCTCCTTCGGCTCCCAGGGATCATCCCCACAAACTTCTGCGACGACGAGAATACCCTCGTGATCCAGGCCGTGGCGGAGGACTCACAGGTCCCGCCGTGCCCCACCTGCGGGAAGGGGATGTTCCGCCATGGGAAGCGCGTCCACGTCTTTACGGACACACCTATTGAGATGCGCCCCGTTCGCATTGAGATCACCCGTCAACGCTTCCGCTGCGGCACCTGCGGGAAGCTCGTCACCATGGAGCTTCCCTTCCTGGATGACAAGCGCCGTGCCACACGCCGCCTGGTCGATTCCGTGAGAGAGCGGTGCCTCAGCAAAACCTTCCACAGCCTGTCTGAAGACACCGGCTTGGCCGTCAACACCATCAAGAACATCGCCCATGACCTGATCAGCGACCTCGATCAGCAGGTTTGCTTCGAGACCCCGAGCATCATGGGCATCGACGAACTGAAGCTGGCGGGTGGGATGCGGTGCATCATCACCAACCTCGCCACCATGAGCATCTTTGACATGCTGGAGGAGAGGACTCAGGTCGTTCTAAAGCCCTACTTCGAGGCCATGAACGACCGCGAAAAGGTCGAGTGGGTCTGTACCGATATGTGGCGTCCGTTCAAGCGTTCCTTCGCCCCATTCCTCCCAAATGCCAAGCTCGTCATCGACAAGTTCCACGTTGTCAGGATGGCTTCCGATGCCCTGGAAACGGAGCGGAAGAAGTACCAGAAGGACCTGGAGAAGGACGCCCGCCTTCAAATCAAGAAGTCGGTGCGGTGGCTCACCCTCAAACGCAATGCCACCCTCACTCCAGAGGAGTCGGTGGCCCTGGGTATCGTGAAGAAGAACCTTCCCGACCTGGCCCTGGCCTACGACCTGAAAGAGTCCTTCTACGAAATCTATGACCAGGACACGAGAGCGGACGCGATGCTTGCGTTCAAGGACTGGGAGAAGTCCGTCCCGACGAAGATGCCCATGTTCGCGTCCTTGGCCAAGACGGTTCACAACCATTTCGAGGACATCTTCGCCTACTGGGATGCCCCGACCAGGATCACCAACGCCTACACCGAGGCCGCGAACGGCATTACCAAGGTGGCGAACAGGGCCGGGCGTGGCTATAGCTATGAAGTGATCCGCGCCAAGGTCCTGTATCACAAGCTGGCAAGGGAGATTGGGTCTGTGCGGCGTTTAATCGTCCAGGAAGACCCGACCCCCAGTTCCAGTGCCGGTTCGGTGATCCAGATGGCCAAATGGCTCCCCTCTGGCCTTTCTTCAACCAGCGAGACCATCAAGGTCATCGAATACGGACCCTACATTTCAACCTTGGCGGCGGCAGCGGAGGCGGGCGAGTTCACCTAGCCCAGGCCACCCGATTCAACCCCGTATTGCACATAGCCGATTTTAAGAAGTTCAGCACCGTGGTCCGGTGGAGCAAGGCGGAGGGAACGCGCCGATTCAGTGCCACCGCCATGCTCTACGGGGCCACCTGGGACGCGACGGACCAGATTCCCCAGCGGGCCGTGGATTCCGGGCTGCTTGGGCGTTTCGGAACGCTGGACCCGACGAACGGTGGCCAGTCCCACCGGGCCAGCCTGTCCTTGGAACTTCAACGCTCTCCAGAATCGTCAGGTGTCTGCTCTCCAAAAGTAGGCCACCTGCTGCTGGTTTCTCCGGTTTCCGCTAACTGAGGCTGGCTGCTCTCCAGAATCGGCCACCCTGGCCCTGCTAGGT